>DSTFC04002__coassemble_1432_pt1 | contig 14616 bp, 11 predicted proteins | sample DSTFC04002__metabat2_high_PE_021 | metagenome-assembled genome bin DSTFC04002
TTCCGGAAATGAGATGAAAATGCTGTATTTTCTGTTTTCCAGAAAAGGGGAAACGGTATCCCGGGACGCGCTGCTGGAGTATCTCTGGGAAAATAAACTGTTTGTGGATGAAAATATTCTGAATGTGAATCTGTCCCGGCTTCGGAAGAAACTGCGGAATGCCGGTATGGAAGGACTGATTGAGACCGTGCCGGGGCAGGGCCTTCGAATCAGCCGGAAAGGAAGCAGAAACCAGGAAGGGGAGAAGCGCTAGGATGGCAGGAAGATTTCTGGAGGAAAAACTGAACATACTGATTTTAAACGCTGCCCTGGCCCTGGCGCTGGGAATTTTTCTGCGGCTTACCGGCGTGGATATGGACGAACTGGTACTGATTTTTGGGGGATGGGCGGCGGCACTTTTTCTGGTGCTGTGGATGGAATACCGAAGGCTCGGAAAGAAAATCCGTCAGATGGAAGCGATGGTGGAGGGCCTGGATAAAAAATATCTGGTCTGCGAGATGCTTCCCAGGCCGGATACCCTGCTGGAAGAGGCGTACTGGCAGCTTTTGCGGGAGGGCGGCCGTTCCATGGCGGAAGAAGTGAGCCAGGCCCGGGCAGAGTTCCGGGAATACAAGGAATATATTGAGGAATGGATTCATGAGGTCAAGACGCCCGTTACGGTCATTGACCTGATTTGCCGGAACCATCCGGGTCCTGAGACGGAGCGGATCCGGCGGGAACAGAGACGGACCGAGGAACTGGTGGAGCAGGCGCTTTACTATGCCCGCAGCGAGGTGGTGGAAAAGGACTACCTCATCCGCGGCGTGACCCTTTCCGGCCTGGTCCATCCGGTGCTTATGGAGTACCGGACGCTTCTGCTGGAACAGCATATTGGTCTGGAGGTGGCAGAGCTGTCGGAGCAGGTGTACACGGACGAGAAATGGGTTCAGTTTATTCTCCGGCAGATTCTCTCCAATTCCGTGAAATATGCGAAGAAAGAAGGAGCGAAAATCCGCATCTTCAGCGAAAGCGGGAAGCAGGGAGTGACCCTTGTCGTGGAGGACAATGGGGCGGGGATTGCGCCGGAAGATTTGCCGCGGGTATGCCAGAAGGGGTTTACCGGAGGCAGCCGTACCCGGAAGAAGGCCACGGGAATGGGCCTTTACCTGGCGGAACGGCTGTGCCGGAAGATGGGCTGCGGTTTTTCCATTGACTCCTGTCAGGGCGTATATACCAGGGTATCCTTACAATTCTGTAAGTAAACAAAGACTGGGAAAGCTGTTATAGTAAAGGCAGAAAAAACAGCAAAGGAGTGACGGATATGGATACCCTGTTACGGATTGAGAACATCGAAAAATACTATGGTTCCAGGGCTTTTGTTACACGGGCCGTGGACCATATTTCTTTTGAGGTGGAAGAAGGAGAGTTCCTGGGAATCATGGGAGCCTCCGGCTCGGGAAAAACCACCCTCCTAAACTGCATTTCCACGATTGACCAGGTGACGGACGGCCACATTTACCTGGACGGCAGGGATATTACCCGGCTGAAAGACCGGGAGACGGCGAAGTTCCGGCAGGAAAATCTGGGATTTGTGTTTCAGGATTTTCACCTTTTGGATACCCTGACGCTGGAAGAGAACATTGCCCTGGCGCCCATGATTTCCGGGAAAAAACCCGCCGATATTCACGGGCGGGTAGAAACGGTGGCACAGATGCTGGAAATCGGGGACGTGCTGGGGAAGTTTCCCTATGAGGTGTCAGGCGGACAGAAACAGCGGTGCGCCTGCGCAAGAGCTCTGATAAACAAACCCCGGCTTCTGCTGGCGGATGAGCCTACCGGGGCCCTGGACTCCCATGCGGCGGCCATGCTGCTGGAGAGCTTTTTCTCCGTCAACCGGACGACGAAGACCACCATTCTTATGGTAACCCACGACATTTTTTCCGCCAGCTACTGCAGCCGGATTCTGTTTTTGCGGGACGGAAAGATTTTCAGTGAACTGTGGCGGGGAGAACAGACGCGGAAAGAATTTTTCAATCAGATTCTGGACGTGATGACTGCGCTGGGAGGTGACCTTTCCAGTGTTAGGTAAATTGTCTTTGCGAAATGCCAGGAGTCAGGCAGGGGACTACCGGATTTACCTGCTGACGGTAACGATTTCTTTTGCGCTTATGTACGCCTTTAATCTGGTTATGTTTTCCGAAGATGTGATGGAACTGCACCAGATGATGAATACTTCTTTCAGTATGTGCATTATTCTGGCTTCCCTGGTAGTGGTTCTGGTGCTGGGATGGCTGGTGCATTACATGTCCTGCTTTATGCTGAAACGGCGCAGCCGGGAGTTCGGCACTTACATGCTGCTGGGAATTCCGGGCAAACGGATTGCCCGGATGTTTCTGATTGAGAATGTGCTGATGGGAGGAGCGGCCCTGGTGTTTGGCATTCTGGCAGGCACGCTTCTCTACCAGGCCATGGTGCTGATTATCATGCATATTTTCGGGGTGGATTACCGGATGACTTTGTTCTTTTCCTGGGAGGCGCTGGCTCTGACCTGCGGCTACGGTGTGCTGATATATCTGGTTTCCATGCTCCGTCTGGGAAGGAAAATCGGGAAAATGCGTGTGGTTTCCCTCCTCTATGCGGAGCGGGAGAATGAAGAAAAGCTGCCGGGCAGTCCGGTGTTTGGGTATGCGCTGCCGGCGGTGGCGCTGGCAGCAGGGGCAGCGGGAGCCTGGTTCTGCCGGAGAATGTTCGGGCAGGGCGGGAATCTTTCCACCCGGGATATGGGGCTGTTCCTGCTCTGTACGGTGGTGTGCGTCTACTGTTTTTATACTGCCCTTTCCCAGATAATGGTACGGGTATTTCTGAAAAACGGAGAGAGGAAGTACCGGAGCAGTGTCCTGCTGACGGTACGGAATCTTTCCTCGAAAATCCGGACCATGAGCGTGACGCTGGGAACGCTGACCCTGCTTCTGACCCTGACGCTGGCCCTGGGAATGATAGCCACGCTGTTTCAGGGATTTTTCGACCAGCAGATGGACAATGTCTGCCCTGCCGATGTGATGCTGTTCTGGGGAAGGGAAGGAGAGGACTATGCTCCGTACCGGGAATATGTGGACGAACATCTGGGCGGGGGCGAGGACCTGGTGTACCCCGTATACGACAGTGGCAGACAGCAGATAGCGCCGCTGCTGGACGGCTCTCCCCTGGAAATGTCCGGATGGGGAAACGATACGGTGCTTGCCTGGAGCGATTATGCCAGACTGCGGGAGATTCTGGGATATCAGCCGGCAGAACTGAAAGAAGGACATTACCTGATTCAGTGCCTGGGCGGTGTGACGGATATTGTGGAAAAGGAAAAACCAGTGTTTCAGGCCGGAGGGCAGAATCTGGCCTGGCAGGGGACGTATGAAGAAGGCTTCGGCCTGGAAGGGGGAAACGGCGCGTACTTTGTAGTAGTGGTTCCGGATGAATGCGTGGAGGGAATGTCCCTGCTTCATATGGGCTACCTGGCAGAAACCCGGAAAGAAACCTCCCAGGAGGACTATGAATATTTCTGCTCCATTACGCCGCCGGTGACGGATGAGGACGGAAGCACCTACGTGCCCGACTCGGCCATCTTTGTCCGGGCAGCAGTGGAAGGGGAGAGCAGTACTGCGATAACCGTGATTACCTTTTCCCTCTTTTACCTGGTGCTGGTGTTCGCCTGCACGGCGCTGACCGTTCTGGCAGTCCAGCAGCTTGCAGAGGCCGGAAAACAAAAACGCCAGGCCGGAATCCTTTCCAGTCTGGGTATGGAAGAAAGCCAGATTAGGCGGCTTTCCGGCCGCCAGCTGACCGTATATTTTACCCTGCCCCTTCTGCTGGCCCTGCCCATCAGTATCTGGACAGCAGTATCCTTTTACCAGCTTGTAGCGGCCTACAGTTCCCTCATCCTCTTTTTGCGCATGACGGGAAAGGCCCTGGGGATGTTTTTCACAGTATGGCTTTTATACTACGCAGCAACCTGGCAGGGCATAAAAAGCAGCCTTGCCAGACGCTCCACTTTCATTAACTGAATTGTTTTAGAATTGTAGTCGGGGACGGGTACGGGCTGGCCTGTACCCGTCCCCAGTCAGTTAGTCTGCAAAATTACCAGTGTAGAGCTGGTAGTATTTTCCTTTGGCGGCAATCAGCTCGTCGTGGGTTCCGCGCTCGATAATCCGGCCCTGTTCCATTACCATGATACAGTCGGAATTCTTGACTGTGGAAAGCCGGTGGGCAATGACGAAGGTGGTACGTCCTTTCATCAGGGCGTCCATACCGTCCTGCACCAGTTTTTCGGTACGGGTATCGATGGAGGATGTTGCCTCGTCCAGAATCAGTGCCGGCGGGTCTGCCACGGCGGCTCTTGCGATGGCAAGAAGCTGGCGCTGGCCCTGGCTTAAGTTGGAACCGTCGCCGGTCAGCATGGTGTTGTATCCGTCGGGCAGACGGCGGATAAACCCGTCTGCATTGGCCAGTTTTGCGGCTTTGATACAGTCTTCGTCCGTGGCGTCCAGCTTGCCGTAGCGGATGTTATCCATTACGGTGCCCGTGAAAAGGTGGGTGTCCTGGAGCACCATGCCAAGGGACCGCCTCAGGTCCGGTTTCTTAATCTTGTTGATGTTGATGCCGTCATACCGGATTTTTCCGTCTGCGATATCGTAGAAACGGTTAATCAGGTTGGTGATGGTCGTCTTTCCGGCACCGGTAGCGCCGACAAAGGCAATCTTCTGTCCCGGTTTCGCATAGAGTGAAATGTTATGCAGGACAATCTTGTCGTCGTTGTAACCGAAGTCCACATCGTCCATCACTACGCCGCCTTCCAGTTTCGTGTAGGTAACGGTGCCCTCCGCTTTGTGGGGATGTTTCCAGGCCCACAGATTCGTCCGGGTGGGGGACTCGGTGAGCTGGCCGTTTTCGTCCTCTTTCGCGTTGACCAGTTCTACATAGCCTTCGTCCACTTCCGGCTCCTGGTCCATCAGGTCAAATACACGCTGGGCGCCGGCGGCAGCGTTGACTACGAAGTTAATCTGCTGGCTGACCTGGGTGATAGGATTGGTAAAACTCCGGTTCAGTCCGACAAAGGTAATGACGGTGCCGACGGTGACGCCCGCCAGTTCATTGATGCCCAGGATGGCACCCACAATGGCAACCAGCGCGTAACTAATCCAGCCGATATTGGCGTTCACCGGCATCAGCAGGTTGGCGTAGCGGTTGGCCTTGTTGGCACTGTTTCTCAGTTCTTCATTTACCTTGTGAAAATCTGCCATGGCCGCTTCTTCGTGACAGAAGACTTTGACAACCTTCTGGCCGTCCAGCATCTCCTCGATAAATCCGTCCACGGCGCCCAGGTCTATCTGCTGCCGGATGTAATATTTTCCGGACAGACGGGAGAAGGTGGCAGTCACCTTCAGCATGACGAGGGCCGTCAGAATGGAAATCACGGTCAGGGCCGGGTTTAAAAGTATCATCGTCACCAGAGTGGCCGTCATGGTGATGATGGAGTTGATAATCTGGGGAATACTCTGGCTTAACAGCTGCCGCAGAGTATCCACGTCGTTGGTGTACACGGACATGATATCCCCATGGGCATGGGTGTCAAAATATTTAATAGGAAGCGCTTCCATCCGGGCAAACAAGTCGTCCCGGAGATGAAGCATGGTTCCCTGGCTGACATTTACCATAATCCGGTTATAGGTAAAGGCGGTGATAACGCCTACTCCCATGACGCAGGCCAGCTGAATCAGGTCTCTTGCCAGACCGCTGAAATCCCGGGACCCGCTGGAAAGCATGGGCACGATGTAATCATCCACCAGGGTCTGGGGGAAAGTGGCTCCCACAACCGTGGCAATGGCAGTAATCAGGATACAGATAACGACGCATATAAATGGATATTTATAGTAATGAAGCATGTAGCCGATGACCCGACGAATCAGTTTTGAGGCAATGGATACTTCGGGTCTTCCTTGTTTCTTTTCACTCATAATCTATTCCTCCTCCTTTCTATGCCGGCTGGTCGAAGTCGCCGCCGCCCTCCATCTGGGAGGTATAAATCTCCTGATAAATGGCATTGGTCTTCAGCAGGTTTTCGTGGGTGTCAAAGGCGTCAATCCGTCCATCGTCCAGAACCAGAATCCGGTCAGCGGACTGTACGCTGGAAATACGCTGGGCGATAATAATTTTGGTCGTTCCTGGAATCTGCTTTGCAAAAGCGGCCCGGATACTGGCGTCTGTGGCGGTGTCCACGGCGCTGGTGGAATCGTCCAGAATCAAAACCTTCGGCTTTTTCAGAAGAGCCCTGGCGATACAGAGCCGCTGTTTCTGGCCGCCGGACACATTGGTTCCGCCCCGGGAAATCTGTGCGTGGTAGCCGCCGGGCATTTTGTCGATAAATTCATCGGCGCAGGCCGCCCTGCAGGCTTCGATACATTCTTCCTCTGTGGCGTCGGGATTGCCCCACCGCAGATTGTCCAGGATGGTGCCGGAGAACAGAGTGTTCTTCTGCAGAACAACGGAAACCTGGTTTCTCAGCACTTCCGTGTCATACTTCCGCACATCGGTGCCGCCCACACAGACGGAACCGTCGTCCACATCGTAGAGACGGCAAATCAGGTTCACCAGACTGCTCTTGCCGGAACCGGTGCCGCCGATAACGCCGATGGTCTCGCCGCTTTTAATATGAAGGTCGATGTCGGAGAGGGAATTTTTCCCGCTTCCGTGTTTGTAGGAAAAGTTTACATGGTTGAAATCAATCCGTCCGTCGGGGACTTCCATCACCGGATTTTCCGGGTCTGTCAGGTCCGCTTTCTCGTCCAGCACTTCGCTGATACGGCGGACGCTGGCCAGGGACATGCTTATCATAACCACGACCATGGAAAGCATCATCAGGCTCATCAGCAGGGACATAATATAGCTGAACAGACTGGTCAGATCTCCGGTGGTCATGGAGCCGCTTACGATAAACTGGGCGCCGAACCAGGATACGGAGATAATACAGAAGTAGACTGCCACCATCATGGCCGGGTTGTTAAAAGCCAGAAGTCCTTCTGCTTTTACGGAAAGGTCGTAAAGCATTTTGGAGGCTTTGGAGAATTTCTGATTCTCATAATCCTCCCGGACAAACGCTTTTACCACGCGGATGGCGGACACGTTCTCCTGAACGCTGGCGTTCAAATCGTCATATTTGTGGAAGACCTGATTAAAGATTTTCAGGGTAACCACCATGATGGAACCGATGACAATCACCAGGAATACCACGGCAATCAGGAACATGGAGCTTAACCTGGGGCTGATGAGCAGACACATGGCAAAGCTGAATATCAGGTTCAGGGGCGCACGCACGGCCACACGGATAATCATCATGAATGCGTTCTGCACGTTGGTGATATCGGTAGTCATACGGGTTACCAGCCCCGGTACGCTGAATTTATCTATATTGGAAAAGGAAAAGGTCTGAATGTTGGCGTAAATCGCCTCACGCAGATTGGCCGCAAGACCGGAGGAAGCGCTGGCGGCGTTCTTGCCGGCAAAGGCGGCAAAGGTCAGACTCAGAAAAGCCATCAGCACCATGACAATGCCGTAACGGTAAACGGCAGACAGGTTGCTGACCTCCAGGCCTTCATCGATAATCCGGGCAGTGATGAATGGCATAAGGATTTCCATCACTACCTCAAGCGCGGTAAGACCAATACATAGAAAGGTATCCCGCTTATACTGTTTTAGCTGTCGTAATATGTTCTTCACGGTAATAGTACCTCCTGTCTGTTTTGGGATTCTTCTTGTTCCAGCCGGGTCAGCCAGGACAGCAGCTTCTGTTCCAGACAGCCCAGACTTTCTTTTTCTTTCTGACTGAATATACTGTAAATTTCCGTCTCCATCTGACTGACTTTTTGCAGGAATTCATCACCCTCATCCAGAAGCCTGGCAGTAGGGAGAATCTTTTTTCTGCGGATATCGCCGGGGTTTTCCTGAAAACAGAGATAGCCTTTTTCCCGCAGCTTTTTCACCAGTACGGACAGAGTGGGTTTGGATACCCCGACTTCCCGGCACAGCTCCGTAAGACAGGAGCCTTCCTTATGATGTCTCAGAATGTAGGCCAGAAAATAAACCTGGACTCCGCTCATGTCTTCGGTTTTCAGCTTCAGCTCCAGCTGTGCGCTCAGTTCCAGGCTGATTTTTTTCATCATGGAAAGCAGCTCTTCCGTAGGAAACGTTTCTGTCATTTGCTCCAACACCTCCCGTCAGTTTTTTTCATGCGGTTAGGAAACGAACAGTTCGCCCCCTTATTATCCATATGAAATATTAGCGCAGATTTCGTTGTATGTGAAATCCAAATATGTTATAATCCATAAAAAACATTTATAGATTTCGATTGAATATTTTATTCGCTTTCAGGAGAGGAGACAGTGAGATGAATACAGTACAGCTGGAATGTTTTGTGGCCGTGGCGGAGCACCTGAATTTTTCCAAGGCGTCCAGGGAGCTGAAAATCACCCAGCCGGCGGTGACGCACCAGATACAGGCGCTGGAGGAGGAACTGAACGTGAAGCTTTTCACCCGGACCAGCCGGAGCGTCAGCCTGACCCAGGAGGGAGTTCTGTTCCTGCCGGACGCACAGCTGATGTTACGGACGGCCATGTCGGCCAGGGAGCGGCTGGGGCGGCAGGAACGCTTTCTTCCCTTCGAACTGGGCTGCCATAACTCCATGGAGGTGGAGCTTCTGCCGGAGGTGCTGAAAAAACTGCTGGAGGAATTCCCCCTTTTGCGCCCCTCCATCCGCATGGTTCCCTTCCCTTCCTTATTAGGACAGGTGGAGAACAGCCAGCTCCACTGTGCCCTGGGTATCGGGGGCGCCCGAAGGTCTTCCGCTCTGGCCTTCCGGGAGGTGTGTACGGCGCCCATTGCCTGTATCTGTGCGGAAGGGCACCCTCTGTCCGGGTATCGGACGGTAACCAGAAGCGGGCTGACCGGAAATATGATTGCCTGCTCCCCCAGACAGATACCGGATTCTGTCTTTACGGTTCAGAACAGTATCATCACCGGTCTGGATCCGGAACAGCGTTTTTTTACAGAAAACATCGAAAGCACCCTGGCGCTGGTAAAAGCGGGACTTGGCTATACCCTTTACCCCGACGTGCGTCCGGCCAGGAAGCCGGGGCTGTGCTATATTCCGGTTAAAAACCTGCCCGGCGTTTCCTTTGGCGTGTATTACCGGTACCAGCAGGAAGAGCCGGTTCTGAAACGGTTCCTTTCTCTCTTTTCCAGTTATATGAAAGAGGCACAGAAGACTTCCCGGTCCGGGGATGCCGAGTCCAAATGACGGGTTTGAAAATGGAATGAAAATTTATTTTCATAAAATAAATTACAAAAATTTTACTTACATTTAAAAACAGGCTGCTATCAGATTTTACAGATTCTTTTTATAATGAACCCCGTAATCGCGAAGAAACAAGTCTGAAACGAGTTTTGAGAAATGGGAGGAGATTCTAATGAATGCAGGTAAAATGACGCAGTCGCAGAAAATGATGGTTTTCGTTCTGTCCATGTCCCTTTACGGACTGGCCACACTGTTTACAGAACTGATTCCTTCTTTCCAGGTGGGAATCGTGGAGTTTTCCGTGGAATATTTTCTTTTTATTCCGCTGACGCTGGCCATGCTGTTTGATCCCCTTTCCGCGGCCCTGGGAGCTGCTACGGGAGAGCTGGTGTTCAGTGAGATTATGCTGGGACAGTTCGGTGGACTGGGAGAGCTGGAAAAATTCCTGACCGTAACCATTGGCGTGTACATTGCGGGCCGTCTGGTGAAGAATCCGAAGAACCGGAAGATGGTGGCCGCCGCCTCCATCCTGGGTGTGACCGTACAGCAGGCCATGGGATGTGTCGTGGATATTCTGAAAGTGCAGTTTGCGGTGGAAGACTTTGAAGCCGTGGCAGGACTTCCGGAAAGTGTATTTTTCACCGAAGGATTCGCCTGTCTGAACGACATCCTGTTTTCCGGTATTTTATTCTGTATGCTTCCGGCCATGTATCTGGTGCCGAAGCTGTATGGAAAGATTGAGCCCCTGCTTGGCGTAAAGCCCAGGGATGAAAAGACCGTCCTGGAGGGCGGCGTGCTGACCCCGAAGAACATTCTCATCTGTGTGGCCGGTTTTGCCGTGGCGATTGTGGCAGAGCTTCTGGCCTCCGGCGGATACGAACTGATTGACTGGGAAGCAGCCTGGGCAGAGAGCACCGGAGCCTTTGTGGCAGCCATCGTGGTGGCGGCTGTGGCGGCGCTGGTGGTCATCGGTATCATCCGGAACCGTGCTTCCCGGACGGCGCAGTCCAGATAAGGAGTGAAAGACATTGAATATCATAGAAATCCGGAATGTCACATTCACCTATCCGGGCGCGAAAGAGCCGGTACTGAAGGGAATGAATGTGGAGATTGAGGAAGGAGATTTCCTGGCCATCGTGGGAAACAACGGATGCGGGAAATCCACCTTCTGCAAGACACTGAACGGCCTGATTCCCCATTTTATAACAGGGGACATGGAAGGTCAGGTGCTGGTGGAAGGAAAAGATACAAAAGAAGAAACTATCGGAACCCTGGCAAAAAAAGTGGGGTACGTGTACCAGGACTTTGAGAATCAGATTGTCTGTCCCACAGTCCTGGAGGACGCCTCCTATGCCTGCCTGAACTATGCCGTGGAGGATTATCGGGAAAAAGGCAGGGAAGCCCTTGTCACATGCGGCCTGGGACAGAAGACGGGAGATTATATCTGGCAGCTTTCCGGCGGCCAGAAACATCTCCTGGCCCTGGCCGGCGCAGTGGCCCTGAGCCCGGACGTTCTGATTCTGGACGAACCCATCGCCCAGCTGGACCCGGCCCATGCGAAAAAAATCTATGACATTTTAAAAGAATTAAATGAGACGTACCATAAAACCATCCTGGTTATCGAGCACCATACGGAATACATAGCCCAGTACTGTAAGCACGTCCTGCTCTTAAAAGACGGGAAAGCAAAGTGGAAACTGCCGGCAAAAGAGGCCCTGCGCCATGTGGAGGAACTCCAGCAGAGTGATATCTTTCCGCCCCAGGTTACCATTGCGGCCAGCCGTATGGTAAAGGAAGGGCTTCTTCCGGAAGATACCTGCCTTCCCGTAAACGTGGAGGAAGGACAGCAGATTTTCCGGCCTTTTCTGAAAAAGCAGGAAGGAAACCGCGGGCCCGTGGAGTACCAAGCCCCGGGAGAAAGGGTGGCGGATTTCCGCAATGTGACGGTCCGGTACCGGGCCGTAAAAGGAGAACCGCCCAAAATTCTGGACAATTTCTCCCTGGACATCCACAAGGGAGAGAAGATTGCCCTGATAGGTTCCAATGGCGCCGGAAAATCCACCATGCTGAAGCTTCTGATGGGACTGGTGCATCCGGAGCAGGGAGACGTGGAAGTGAAGGGCAGCAGAACCGCCGCTGTCTCCAGGGAAGAACTGGGCCGGACCATTTCCCTGGTCTATCAGAACCCGGAGGAGATGTTTATCCGGGATTCCATCCGGAAGGATATCGAGTATGCCATGAAGGTCCGGAAGATTCCGGACTATGAGAAACGGACCGATGAGCTTCTGGACATGTTCCGGCTGACAGAGCTTCAGGACCGGGACGGCAGACTGCTCTCCGGCGGTCAGATGCGGAGAGCCTCCCTGGCTATCGGCATTGCCCTGAAACCGGAGATTCTTCTTTTAGACGAACCGACGGCCAATCTGGATATTGCCACCAGGCGGGAAATTCTGAAAACCCTGCAGATGCTGAAGGGCGTGACGGACACGGTTATTATCGCCACCCATGACATGCAGCTGGTCTGCGACTGGGCGGAGCGGATTATCGTACTGTCTTCCGGTTACGTTATCGCCGACGGCACCCGGGAAAAGGTGTTTTCAGATTTGTATGTAAAAGGGCAGGTGGGAATCCGCCCGCCGGAGATTTTCCGGATGGGGCAGGAGCTGGGAATCTCCACCCCCTGCTTTACGATAGAGGACTTTATGGATTATTTCAGGGAAGAAGAGAGCAGGGGTGAGAAATATGCATAAGCTGACGGAAAACATTCTGGACAAATTTTCCATAGACTTTCTGCGGAACCAGGTGCTGAAAAACGCATATGGCAATGACGATACGGTCATTGCAAAGCTGGACCCCAGGGTTCTGCTGGTATGGTACCTGTTTTTCGGGCTGGTGCCCTGGTTTCTGAATGATGTGGTTCTGCTTCTGGGTCTGTTTCTCTTCGTGGCAGTTACCACCAAAGCGGCGAGGATTGCGCCCCTGGTGCTGTTTCTGTTCTGTCTGGGGGTGTTTTCCCAGACCGGGTATCTGTTTATCGTGGCCTTGTTTTTTGGAGGAAATACCCAGACTATCGCGCCGCTTCTGGTGATGACCCTGAAGGTGGCCGTGGTTTCCCTGGCTTCCATTACGGTGTTTTCCGGGCTGGACCCGGACCGGCTGGCCAACGGGCTTATCTGGTTCGGCTGTCCGGAACAGCTGTCCTTTAGTATTTCCTTTGCCTACCGGATTCTTCCGGTTCTCATGGACGAATTCCAGAACATTTTGCTTTCCTGCAGGCTGCGCGGAAATCCGCCGACTCGGAAGGGCTTTTTCGGGAAGATTGTCTGGCTCGGCTATCAGGTAAAGCTGGTCATCCAGTCTTTCTATCCGCTGATGCTGAACACGGCAAAGCGCTCCCGGACTACGGTGGAGGCCCTGGAAATTAAGGGTTACCGGTATGCCCTTCAGAATCCGGAAGTAAAGAGGATGAAGCTGTCCATGCTGAAGGTGGGCAGAAACGACGGGATATTTGTGGCCCTTTCGGTCTGCTGGGTCCTCGGATGTGTGGCCCTCTCGGCAGTCGTATAAGGGCAGTGCATGGATGTAGAAAAAGTGAGGAGGTCTTGTGGTGAAAATAGATTTTCATACGCATGGAAAACTGGCAAAAAAACTGCCTTTTTCCACGGAGTATACCGACTGGCTTTTCCGGGAGGCGAAGCGGGCGGGGCTGGACGCGCTCTGCCTGACGGAACATTTTAACACCCTGGGATTTGAAGAAGTGTACCGCTATATCGCCGGAAGATATGAGAAGGAAGGGGATTCTTTCGTGACAGACGAAGGACTGCGGATTTTTCCCGGCATGGAGGTGGACATTGCGGAGGGCGGACATACGCTGGTTATCGGAACCATGGAATCCATGCTGGAGATGAACCGGAGACTGGAACCCTGGAAAGAAAAAGGCCATTTTCTGCCTTTTGCGGACTGGGCCCGGATGACGGAGGAATATCCGGTGTTCTTCGGGGCTGCCCATCCTTACCGGAGCGGCGGCCACATTCCGGAACTTCCGGTGGAAATGCTGGAAAAATTTATGTTCCTGGATTTGAATGGAAAGGACCTGGCCCTGGATTATGAAGGGACGGTAAGCCGGATGGAAGCGCTGGCCGGGAAGCTGGACCGCCCTCTGGTGGCGGGAAGCGACACCCATCAGTCTTTCCAGTACGGCTGTGTATACAATGTGTTTGAGCACGAAGTGGACACGGTGGAGGAACTGCGCAGAGAGACCAAAAAGGGTGCATACCGGACAGAATGCGCCCCGAATCTGCATTTTCAGGTGGAGACGGCAGGTATCCTGAAGCGTTCCCTGAAAGAAATCTATGCCCTCGGAGGAGACTATGTGTCGGTTCTGCTGAGAGGGGCGGAAATATAAAAAGACCGCAGGACAGAGGTACAAAACCTCTGTCCTGCGTCTATCTTGGGATCTCGTTTTTGTAGGTTTCCTTCAGCTGATAGAGCTGTTCCAGACTGGAGCCGGAATCCTGGCCCAGCCGGTTGGCCGTCAGGACTACCAGCACATCCGCCAGGGCCATGGGAGCGGCCATGGAGTGGTATTCCGAAGGCGTGCCCCGGTAGACATAGAGGGAGATGACGCCGGCGTTCGCCTCCTCGTCCTGGTAGAGACGGCTGGTAAAAAAGATGGACTGAAAATGCAGTTTTTTCTGGTAGTCCAGAAGCACCGCCGCCTCCCGCGAGGTTTTCTGGAATCCGAAGAGAATGACCAGGTCCCGGGGAGTGAAAAGGTGCATATATTCAAACAGCTCAGAGCTTCCCGGCGGCAGGATAACCACGTGCATGCCGAACCGGGAAAGCCGGAACCGGAGCAGTTCCGCCACGGAAAGGGCGGCTCCCTTGGCGTAGATGTAAATGGTTTCTGCCCGGGTAATGGCAGTGACCGCCTCCTCCAGCCGGGCCTCGTCCAGGAAGTCCAGCGTTTTTTCAATGCAGAACTGCTGGTGCCGCAGCATGCCTTCCGGGGAGGAAAGATTTTTCTGGTCCAGGGTGGAAGTCAGCTTCCGGGCCGGGGAACTGTTTTCTTCCAGGTGCTGGATAACGGTGTTTTTCAGCTCCTTAAAATCCCGGAATCCGCAGTGTCTGGCAAAGCGGGAGACCGTGGGCTCGGAGGCGCCCACATTCCGGGCCACCTCGCTGATGGTCATATAGATGAAGCGTTCCTGGTTTCCCAGGATATAGTCAATCAGTTTTTTTTCCGTTTTTGTAAACTCCGCCGGGCGGCGGATAAAATAGGCATTTGTCATAGAAAAACC
>DSTFC04002__coassemble_1435_pt1 | contig 14582 bp, 14 predicted proteins | sample DSTFC04002__metabat2_high_PE_021 | metagenome-assembled genome bin DSTFC04002
CCTTCTTTTTCTTTGCAGTTTTTGCATACTCCGTAAAAAATAGTAGAGTGAGATTCGATAATCCCGTCAAAATTCCGGGCCATAAACTCATCAATCTCTTCCATATAATGAGTGTCCAGCGGTACATCCGTAACCTGACCGCAGCATCTGCAGTAAAAGTGACAGTGAGGAACCGTATGTGAATCGAAGCGGTCGCCGCCGTCAGGCGTGCTAATTTTCACGGCTTCGCCGATATCAGCAAGCAGATTCAGATTCCGGTATACTGTGCCCAGGCTGATGCTTGGAAATTCTTTTTTTACATGCATATAAACGGTATCCGCAGTAGGGTGCGAGTCCGTAGAGCTGAGATACTCCTTAATGGCTTCCCGCTGTCTGCTGTATTTCAGATTTGCCAAACGATTCCCTCCTTTCTAATTCAATAATAATAACAATTACTAAAATCAATATAAAACAGAAATCCGGTTTTGTCAACCCTAAATTTTTTCTGCCCGGGATGTATAAATCTCAGAAAATGGTCTATACTGACAGTGGGCTGTAACATTTTGTAACAAATAGGAAAAAATAATGTAAAAAAGTGAAAGAAAAGAAAGAACCATGGAGAACGAAAATACCTAGAATATACTTGACAAGCATATGGAACGCTGATATAATTTTCAGCGTAACATATGTAACAATTCTGTAACATTTACAAAAGATAAGAAGACATAAAGGAGGGAGATTTATGGATTCTGGTCTTAAGAAAGGATTGTTCCTGGTTACACTTATGGGAGCGGCAATGATTCCCGGTCTCTCTGCCAAAGCAGCAGATTCAGATGACATGACATCCGGAGGCATGCCGGGAATCGGAATCGAGGCAGTTCTCAATGACTGCTATTCCCAGGATAAAGACATTCAGGTCGAGGAGTATCTTGTACCGACAAAAAAGGGTGAGTATTTAGATATGGCGTTTGCCAACGTCACGAGCTTTCTTTATATAAGAAGCGAACCGACCACAGAGAGTGAATGGGTCGGGAAACTTTACCCTGGATATGCCGCAGAGATTACCGGTCCGGTGGGAGAATGGACATCCATAGAGTCCGGCTCTGTAAAAGGATATGTAAAGACAGAGTATATCACAACGGGCATGGCGGCGGAAGAACAGGCAGAGGAACTGGTTGCTCAGGCAGAAAGCGAGGGAAAGGAGGAAGCCTTTACCTATGCTCTGTCCAGGGAGGAAGAAGCCAGATTACAAGCGGAAGCAGCGGCGGAGGCAGAAGCCCAGGTTCAGGAAACAGCGGTGCCCGCTTCATCAGGCGGACAGGCTGTGGCAGATTATGCCTGCCAGTTCATCGGAAACCCCTATGTATGGGGCGGAACCAGTCTGACGAACGGGGCCGACTGTTCCGGATTTGTACAGTCCGTATATGCACATTTCGGAATCAGCCTTCCCAGAACCTCCTATGAGCAGAGGAGCGCCGGAGTATCCGTAAGCTACAGCGAAGCACAGCCGGGAGATTTAATCTGCTACGACGGGCATATAGGTATTTATATAGGAAACGGACAGATTGTGAATGCAATGAATCCGGCCCAGGGAATTGGGATTTCTCCGGCAGAATATACAACGATTTTATCTGTCAGAAGAATTGTATAACAAACAGAAGAGTTTCTGCAGATTGCAATGATACAAAAAACAGAGAAGTCAGACAGAAAAATCCGGTGCCCTGGAACCGGATTTTTTTCATGAAAAAAATAAAACGGAAAAGCATGAGCAAAATGTACAAAAAGGAAGAAATATGGAAAAATATGTCAAATAGAGTTTTCACAGTTATCCACACAAAAATCCCTGAAAAAGGTGGAAAAAACGTGAAAAACGAAAAGTTATCCACGTTATCCACACCAAAACATATGTTTTTGGGGGATTATTCCGGGAAAAAGACAAACAGATGTTTTGGGCAAAAATTATAAAAAAAATATTTTGTCGAAAAAAAATGAAAATATCATTGACATTTAAGTAATCTAAAATATACATGAATTGAATAATCAATTACCGCTTCCGGGAAAAAAGCAGAAAATACGGTTGCGGTTTGAAAAAGCAGGTATTATAATATCAGCAGGCGGCATCAGAACAGGCCGCCTGACCAGAAACAGACAGAAGGAGGAATTACGATGGCAGTACAGGTTACGAAGGACATGACTATTGGTGAACTGATGAATCAGGCACCTGAGACGGCTCCCATCCTGATGGAAGTGGGAATGCACTGTCTGGGCTGCCCTGCTTCCCAGGCTGAAACACTGGAAGAAGCAGCCATGGTTCACGGCCTGGATTCAGAACTGCTGCTTGAGAAAATCAATGCTTTTCTGGCAGCGAACGCATAAGAAGCAGATAGATAAAAAAACGGCTCCGCAGGGAGCCGTTTTTTTTGAGATTTACAAGGAACCCAGAACACTGACTGCGTCAGGTCCCGCGGTGAGTTCACAGTGCTCTTCCAGATATGCCAGGGTGGCGCTGTTGCCTTTTTCCTGGGAACCATACTCGGAAAGCATATTACAGATGCGGACAAAATCCGCCGCCGTGTGTTTTGCTCTTGTCAGAACCAGAATATAAATATTTTCTGCCGTATCCTTGTAGAGACTGTTGGAGCCGTGATACATGGGCAGAAGGAAGTGGCAGGCGCGGATGGCACTGTCCAGTGTGGCAAAAGAGAAAAAGCGGACGGAAGGAGTTTCCTCCGTATCGGGTTTCTTTTCCTCTTCTTCCGGAACGACCGTCTCCGTACCGGCTGTCTTTGCACTGTCATCCTTCATATGCCGCAGGATATCCAGAAATTCATCAGCTCCTTCCAGCTTTCTTAAGCGTTCCAGCATGGAAGCCCTGCGCCTGTCGGCGTTTTCTCCCTGGGGTGAAGGAGAAAAACGGGAGAAACGGGTATCCAGTTCGTCCGGGTCTTCAACCTTCGTGATTATCAGCACGATAGAGTCGGAAGAAGACGGAATGGCTTCAATCATCAGCGGAATATCATCCGCTTCAAATCCAAGCTCATACGCGGCCTGCCGCATCATATCCTGAAAAAGGTTCCGTGCCTTCTCAGAACCGTAGGTCAGCTCACTGAGTTTCAGTTTGCGTTCAGCCAGGTCGGCGCGGGTCAGAGTGCATCGTATCTGGTTTTCATTTATCTTCTCAATTTTCATATTGTAATCACTTCCCATCATCGAAAATACTTTCAGTTACTCAACATTAGTATAAACAAAAAACGAAAAGATGTAAATAAAATAAAAAAAATACTTGAAATTGGCAGTTCCGGTTTTTATAATGTGTTTTACAGGAAGATAATTTCTGTTCTCAATGTAACATATTTTTCGTCAGGATATCAGTTCACAAGGCAAATCAGAACACATCCGCACACATCGTGTCTGTGCCATGCGGCTTATCAGGAAGAAATCAGCAGAATCTAAATTTAAGAAATGTGAGGCGGCTCCGGCAGTCCGTATATCTTCCTGCCGGCAGGGAAATAGTATATCACAGCGCTTTTTTATGGACCGGCCGTCTGCTACTGTCGGAGTCTGAGGGCAAAAAATGGGAAAGGAAGAAGAGAGTTACCGGGAACTTTTTGCGGAGCTCAGAAAGTATGAACGCCAGGGTGTCCGCATGCAGATAGACGGATATCCGGCAAGTCCCATGCAGATTGTATCCGCACATATGCTGCGGGAAGAGCAGTCTTATATGAGAGATTATATTATGGACGAAAACGGTATGGTTCAGGAACTTGATTTTTACAGAGTGAATCAGAACAGCTGAAAAGCGGGCGTCCCCCACTGCATCAGAAATATTGTACAACAGAATATTTTATGATATACTCAAACTAATTAGTGCCTTCTGCCAGTGCAGAAGGAAAAAGACAGAAATTATCAGAAAACAGGGAGGTGCCACATGGACGAAAGACGAATGCCAGGGGACACGGGCAGGCGGACAGAACCGGAAAGACGCCGGAAGACCAGAAGACCTTCCGGAGACAGAATTTCAGGGGAAGGAGCCGCGCCGAAAAGAACGGCGTCCAGAAGGACAGCATCGGAAAGGACGGCATCGGAACGCATGGCGTCCGAAAGAAAAACATCCGGGAGAACGGCATCCGGCAGACGTCCGGCAGGCAGCGCGGGAACCAGAAAAGCGGAAGAACGCCCGGTACAGAGATACCGGACCCAGAGCGGGAGCAGACGGACTCCCTCCTCCAGAAGACCGGGGAGAAGAAGGAGAGTACCTAAAGCTCTGCTGCTGGCACTGCTGGTAATTCTGCTGGCGGCGGCCGCCGCTGGTGGATTTTTATGGGTGAGATACGGGCCGTCAGGGGAACGATATGATTTGAACACGTATTTTAGTATCGAATCCAGTGACCAGGTGGCAGTGACTGTGGACAATGAGGTGCTGGGACCGGTGGCGAGAGAGTATGACGGAAGAGTTTACGTGACTTACGAGACCGTCAGGGACTATGTGAACAGCCGCTTTTACTGGGATTCCAATGAAAATCTTCTGCTGTACACCCTTCCCACGGGAATGGTGTCCGCCAGCGTGGGAAGTCCGGATTATACCGTTTCACGGGAAAGCCGCAGCATGGATTACAATATTGTCAGGACGGAAGGAAGCCAGGCTTACATTGCCCTGGATTTTATAAGAGAATATACAGACCTGGAATACCAGTTATATACAGACGGTGGGGTAAACCACGTGATGATTCAGACAGACTGGGGTGAAACGGTTACGGCGGAAGCCAGACGGGATACCCAGGTTCGCCTGCGGGGCGGGGTGAAGAGTGAAATTCTGACAGATATTTCCCGGGGCGACAAGGTAACGGTTATCGAGGATGAAGGAGACTGGAAGAAAATCCGGACAGAAGACGGGTTCGTGGGATATGTGACCCGGCGTTCCCTGCGGAATGAAAAGACTGAGGAAATTACTTCCGGCCGCGATTTTACGGAGCCGGAGTACACCAGCATTCAAAAAGATTACAAGATAAACCTGGCCTGGCATCAGGTGACCAACCAGTCCGCCAACTCTGCCGTACTGGAGACGATTGCTTCCACAAAGGGGCTGAATACGATTTCCCCCACCTGGTTCTCCGTGGCAGACAGCGCGGGCAATCTGACCTCTATTGCCAGCTCAGACTATGTGAATTATGCGCATCAGGCCGGGCTGGAGGTATGGGCGCTGGTAGATAATTTCAGTGAAAACGTGGACGACATGGAACTGCTCAGCCATACTTCTTCCAGAGTAAATCTGGAAAACCAGCTGATTTCTGCCGCACTGCAGAATGATATAGACGGTATCAATGTGGACTTTGAGCAGATTCAGGAAGAAGAAGGAGAGCATTATATTCAGTTTATCCGGGAACTTTCTGTGATGTGCCGGCTGAATAATCTGGTACTTTCCGTAGATAATTACGTTCCCATGGGATTCAATGAGCATTACCACCGGGATGAGCAGGGGGTAATGGCCGATTATGTAATTATCATGGGATATGATGAGCATTACAGCGGTTCTTATGAGGCAGGGTCTGTGGCCTCCTATGACTACGTGAAAAACGGAATCGAGGAGACCTTAAAGGACGTGCCGGCGGAGAAAGTGATAAATGCAGTGCCCCTCTATACCAGACTCTGGAGAGAAGTGCCAAAGACAGAAGAAGAACTGGCCTCAGAGGCGGGAACCGAGGCGGCAAACTATACAACCAGTGTGACCAGCGAGGCGCTGGGTATGGCTGAGGCGGCGGAGCGCGTCAGCAGTGCCGGAGTGGAGGCTGTCTGGGATGATACCGTGAAGCAGAACTATGCCGAGTGGACCGGGTCCGACGGAGCCACTTATAAAATCTGGCTGGAAGACACGGCCTCCCTGGAGGTAAAACTCCAGCTCATTCAGGAATACAGCCTGGCAGGAAGCGCCGCATGGAAACTTGGCTTCGAAACCTCCGACGTATGGGATTTGATTATTAAGTATGTGAACTAACAGTTCCGCCGTCCTGGCCGGGAAGCGGACCGGTTTGTGCCTGCACAAGAACCGGACCTTCCCGGCCAGGACGAGTGGAGCGCCTGCTCATGAGCAAAGCAGCAGCGAAGCTGCGGGCGAGCACGTAAGTGCGCCTTTGCGAATGGCGCGGGCGGAACTGTGGAAACAGTAGCATTGCGCCTTTGCGAATGGCGCGAGCTTTGCGCGCATAAGGAAAAGTCTTTCCGGCATATACTGTACAAAAATGCCGGGAGGGCTTTTTTTGCGTGAAAAAATAAAAGGCTGTATCCTGCTGGTTCTGCTGGGGCTGGTCATCTTTTTCAGCCATACCCTGAACCGGGCTGTTATGCAGAATCAGGTGGAACCCGGGACGGTGGACGTATTCCTGGATCCGGGACACGGCGGCCGCGACCCTGGAAAAGTCGGGGTAAACGGTGTTCTGGAAAAAGATATCAACCTGGAGATTTCAAAAGAACTGGCGGACTGTCTGGAGCAGGACGGCGTGGCAGTGGCCATGACCCGTGACACGGATGAGGGACTTTATTCAGAGGACGCAGAAAACAAGAAAAGAGAAGACATGGAAAAGCGGGTGGAAATGATAAATCAGGCTTCACCCAGACTGGTAGTGAGTATTCACCAGAACAGTTACCAGCAGGAGGAAGTCCGGGGACTTCAGATTTTTTACTATTCCGGTTCGGAAGAATCCGAAAAAACCGCCCTGACCCTGGAACAGTTTCTTCAGGAAAAGGGAGTGGAAAATGTCCGTTCTTCCAAGGCCAATGATACGTATTACATGCTGAAAAAGACAGAGGTTCCCACGATTATTATCGAATGCGGATTCCTGAGCAATTATCAGGACGCGGAAAATCTGACGGATGAGAACTGGCAGAAAGAGCTGGCGGAAATTCTGAGTGCGGGAATCCAGGAGCGCCTGGAAGAGGAAAATTAAATTGCCAGTCACACTGTGAAATGCTATAATTATTTTCATGGAGACGATTATCAGAAAAATAGACCGGGAGAATCCCGGGCAGGAAGTCCTGGAAGAAGCAGGAAAGATTCTTCTGAACGGCGGACTGGTGGCCTTCCCGACGGAGACAGTCTATGGACTGGGGGCGAATGCATTGGATGAACAGGCGGCAGAAAAGACGTATGCCGCTAAAGGACGGCCGTCGGACAATCCACTGATTGTGCATATCGCAGAATTTACGGCGCTGAAGGATATTGCAGAAGAGATTTCCAGGGAAGCGGAGATTCTGGCGGAAAAATTCTGGCCCGGCCCGCTGACGATGATTTTTAAAAAGACGGAGCTGGTGCCCCGCGGAACGACCGGGGGGCTGGATACGGTAGCGGTCCGGATGCCGTCGGACAAAGTGGCCCTGGCCCTGATTCGGGCCGGAGGCGGCTACGTATCTGCGCCAAGCGCCAATACTTCCGGCAGACCCAGTCCCACAGCGGCAGAACACGTGGAAGAGGATCTGGGCGGAAAGATAGAGATGATTCTGGACGCAGGCCGGGTGGATATCGGCGTGGAATCCACGATTGTGGATATGACGGTACAGCCGCCTGTCATTCTCCGGCCCGGCGCGGTGACCCGGGAAATGCTGGAGGAAGCTGTCGGTCCGGTGGAAGTGGACAAGGCGCTGATTTCGGAGGACAGCAAAGAACCGCCCAAAGCGCCGGGAATGAAGTACCGGCACTATGCACCGAAAGCGGAGCTCTTAATTCTGGAAGGCACAACGGAGGAGTGCGTGAAGGCCATCCGGCAGATAGCCTATGAACAGGAGCGCCTGGGATACCGGGTTGGCATCATTGCCAGCGAGGAAACCTTTGCCTTTTATACCGTGGGGAACATCAAGAACATCGGTTCCCGGGAGAATGAGAAAACAGTAGCTCAGAATCTGTACCGGGTGCTTCGGGAATTTGACGAAGAAGGGGTAGATTATATCTACAGCGAGGCTTTTCCGGAAGGCGGAATCGGTACGGCGGTTATGAACCGGCTGGGGAAGGCGGCAGGCCACCATGTGCTTCAGGCAGAAGTGATTACCCGGCTGCAGAAATACCGGACGATTGTTTTTGTCAGCAACAGCGACAACTGCCGGGCGCCTATCGCTGCGGCTCTGCTGCGGAGACAGCCCCTGCTGCAGGAATATGATATCTGCTCCCGGGGAATGGTGGTACTGTTTTCGGAACCCCTGAATCCACGGGCAGAAGAGATCCTGAAAGAGCATGGAATCGTACTGAAAGGGTATGAAACTCTTCCCCTGGAGGCAGAGCTGATGAAGGAGGATGCTCTGGTTCTGACGATGGAAGAGAGCCAGAGAGATAAAATACGGAATGAGTATCCGGAGACCGGGCATGTATATACCCTGGCGGAATTCGTGGGCGGAGAGGAAGAGATTCCTTCTGTGTACGGACAGACGCCGGAACAGTATGAAAACATGTACGGCCTGATTGAGGATTATGTGAAGAAACTTGCGAAAAAACTGAATGAGGAGGCAAAAAGCTGATGTCAAATGTATACGTGATGGACCATCCGCTGTTACAGCATAAGATTGGAATTATACGGAGAAAGGAGACCGGTTCCCGGGATTTCCGCGCCATGGTAGGCGAGATTGCCATGCTGATGTGTTACGAGGCAACCAGAGATTTAAAACTGCAGGATGTGGAGGTTGAGACGCCCATCTGCCGGACCGTGGCAAAAGAGCTGGCCGGGAAAAAGCTGGCGGTAGTGCCCATTCTGCGTGCCGGTCTTGGCATGGTGGAAGGAATGCTTACCATGATTCCGGCGGCAAAGGTAGGACATATCGGTCTGTACCGGGATCCCGAGACACTGGAACCGGTAGAATATTACTGTAAACTTCCGGCAGACTGCGACGAGCGGGAGGTTTTCGTTGTAGATCCGATGCTGGCCACCGGCGGCTCCAGTGTGGCGGCTATCCAGATGCTGAAAGACAAAGGAGTGAAAAATATCCGCTTCATGTGCATTATTGCGGCTCCGGAGGGTGTGGCGAGAATGCAGAAAGAACATCCGGACGTGGACATTTTTGTAGGGGTCCTGGATGAAAAACTGAACGAACACGGATATATTGTTCCGGGGCTTGGAGATGCCGGAGACCGGATTTTTGGAACGAAATAAGAGAGGGACGGTTATGAGCGGAAAACGGAAAGACTATATCAGCTGGGATGAGTATTTTATGGGAGTAGCAATGCTCTCCGGCATGCGCTCCAAAGACCCGAATACCCAGGTGGGATGCTGTATTGTCAGCCAGGATAATAAGATTCTTTCCATGGGATACAACGGACTGCCCAGAGGATGTTCGGATGATGAATTTCCCTGGGAGAGGGAAGGAGAAAATGCGCTGGAAACGAAGTATGTGTACACGGTACACAGCGAACTGAATGCCATTTTAAATTACAGCGGCGGAAGTCTGGAGGGAGCCAAACTCTATGTCTCCCTGTTTCCCTGCAACGAATGCGCCAAGGCGATTATCCAGAGCGGAATAAAAGAAGTCATCTATGACAGCGACAAGTATGCGGAGACAGACTCCGTGCTGGCTTCCAAGCATATGTTTGACTGCGCCGGTGTAAGATACCACCAGTACCACCGCACCGGAAGAGAAGTGTCCTTTAAACTGTAAACAGCAAAAGGGGGATCCTGCAGAATATGCAGGGTTCTTTTTTTGTCCGATACGCCCGGAGGGCGACCGCCGTGCCCGCGACGCGAAGCTGGTCCTTTCGGGCACGGGCGGGTCACGTCAGGCATAAATAGGGACAGGGCCTCATATAATGGGAGTAGAAAACGGGAAGGAGAGACTGGCAGATGAAAAGACAGGCGCCGCCGGTGATTGTAAATTTTTTTGTCCGGGCTATCGTAGGGACGGGACTCATTTTTTTGATAAACCAATATCTTGACTATAGAAATATTTCTATTTCTGTCGGTTATAACCTGATTTCCTTTTTGACAACCGGAACCCTTGGAATTCCGGGAGTTGGACTCCTTTACGGGATTTTGTTTTACCAAAATATGTGAGTGTTGCACAAAGATGATATTTTTAAAAAAAAGGACTGGACAAATCGAAAATGACAGGTCTATAATTACTTCCACAAGAAAAGCAAGATGTGTCAGATATTTCAACAGGCATTTTTCTGGCCATTCTGGATATCTGTTCAGAAGGCTATCCAGGGAATGTGACGACATTCCTCGCAGACCATTTCGGTCAAATGTTTCAGAAAATCAGAAAAATTTCAAAAGAAAGGAGCAGGTGAAAGGATTGAACATGAAGTTTTAATTTTTGACTGCGAACAGTCCTATGCAGAAAAGCTGGCTGCTGTTCTCGTTCAGAAAAAAGAAGTTTTCAGCCAGGTGCGGGTTTATTCTTCTTTTGAAAAACTGGAAGCTCTTCCGGGAAATGGGCGTAACCGGATTCTGCTGGCCGGCGAAGAGATTCCGTATGAACAGAGAAAGCAGATAACAGCAGGCAAAAAGATTGTTCTCACCCAGAGTCAGTGTGCGGACCTGGGCGAAGAGGAAAAAGAGCTGCCGAGATACCAGAGCGCAGAGCGCCTGACGGCGGGGATTATGGAAGTGCTGAAGGATGACAGGGGAGCGGTCCTGGCTCCCGGTATTACCAGAAGCCGGATTCTGGCCGTGTATTCTCCCATTCACCGAATCGGAAAGACAACTTTTGCGATTCGGCTGGGAAAAGCCCTGGCGGAAAAGCAGAACGTACTGTATCTAAACCTGGAAACCTATGCCGGAGAAGGCGGCTACTTCCAGGACAGAGACGTTCTGAACCTTTCCCATCTTCTGTATTATGTAAAGCAGGACGAGGGAGACATTAGTGTGCGTATCGCCTCCGTCGTAAAACAGATGGGAAAGCTGGATTATATTCCGCCGGTGAAAGTGTGGACAGACCTGCTGGACGTGCCGTCCCGGGAATGGGAGATATTTCTGGAAAGACTGGCCGGGCAGAGTGTCTATCATGTGATTCTGCTGGACATGGGAAATTCTCTGAACGGTCTGTTTGGCATACTGAACCTCTGCCAGCGGATACTGGTTCCTTTCCGGAAGGATGTTCACGGAGACGCCAAGATGAAGCAGTATCACGGGATACTGCAGGCGACAGGGTATCAGGAACTGGAAGCGCGTTCGCTCTATCTGGACATGGAAAAGCCGGTGAGGCAGACAGTCCGGGAGGCGCTTGCACAGCTGGAGGCAGACGAAAGAAAGGAGTGCAGAAATGCTTCGGGCAGAGCAGCTCCATGAAAAAGTGCTGGCCTCCATGGACCTGACGGAGGAAATTCCGGATGAAGAACTTCTGGAACGGATTCATCAGATTCTGGAGGAATACTCCCGGGAGGAATTTATTCCGCTCCGTGAGAAGGCGGCACTGGGAAAAGAACTGTTTAATGCATTCCGCAGGCTGGACATTCTCCAGGAACTTCTGGAGGATGACGGAATAACCGAGATAATGATTAACGGAGTCGACAATATATTTCTGGAAAAGCAGGGAAGGATGTATCAGTCCGGACGCAGGTTTCATTCCAGGGCAAAACTGGAGGACGTGGCCCAGCAGATTGTGGCGGACTGCAACCGTATGGTAAACGAAGCGTCCCCCATCGTGGACGCCAGGCTGAAAGACGGGTCCCGGGTCAATGTGGTGCTGTACCCGGTGGCGCTGAACGGGCCGGTCATTACCATCCGGAAGTTTCCAAAGACCAGGATTACCCTGGAAAAGCTTCTGGAACTGGATGCCCTGAACCGGGAGACGGCAGATTTTCTGATAATGCTGGTCCGGGCCGGATACAACATTTTCATCAGCGGAGGCACGGGGTCCGGAAAGACCACGTTCCTGAATGCTCTCTCCGATTATATTCCCCCGGAAGAGAGAGTCATCGTCATTGAAGACAATGCAGAACTGCAGATTACGGAACTTCCCAACCTGGTGCGGCTGGAAGCACGAAATGCAAATGTAGAAGGAACCGGGGAAATTACTATCCGTAATCTGATAAAGACTGCTCTTCGGATGCGACCGACCCGAATCATCGTGGGCGAGGTAAGAGGCAGCGAGGCGGTGGACATGCTGCAGGCATTTAATACCGGTCACGACGGTTCCCTGAGCACCGGCCACGCCAACAGTCCCGCTGACATGCTGGCCCGGCTGGAAACCATGGTGCTGATGGGAATGGAAATCCCCCTTCCGGCAGTACAGAGACAGATAGCCTCCGGAATCGATATCCTGGTACATCTGGGCAGACTGCGGGATAAGAGCAGAAAACTGCTGGAGATTGAGGAGGTACTTGGATATGAAAAGGACGGGATTCGCCTGCATTCCCTGTTTTCTTACCGGGAAACGGGAACGCAGGGACAAAAAATCACCGGAGAGTGGATGAAATGCGGGGAGCTGGTTCATAAAGAAAAGCTTCTGGCAGCAGGATATTAAGAAACGGGAATACATTCTGGCGGCAGGGCGGAGCGTTCTGCTCACTTCAGCAGCCGCCTGGCTTTTCTATTCTTCCTGGATAGCGGGAATTATCCTGCTTCCGGCAGGGCTGATTTATCTCCGTGAATGGCAAAAAGAACGGATACGGAAGAAGGAAAGAGAATTCGGAAGGCAGTTTCAGAATGCTCTGGATTCTCTGGCGGCATCCCTGAATGTGGGATATTCCATGGAAAATGCCATTCGTGAGACAAAAAAGGATCTGGGACTGATGTACGGGCCGGATGCTTCGATTGTCCGGGAATTTACAAGAATGGTACGGCAGCTGGAACTCAATGTCACGGCAGAGCAGGCCTGGCAGGAGTTTGCCAGCCGGACAGAACTGACAGAGGTGCGAAGCTTTGTAACAGTATTTACGCTGTCAAAACGAAGCGGCGGAGACAGCATTGCTATTATCCGCAATGCCATCCGGCAGATATCCGACCGGATGGATACGGAGCGGGAAATCGAGACGATTCTCTCTGCAAAGCGTCTGGAATTCCATATTATGTCGGCGGTTCCTTTCGGAATCGTAGCCTACATGAAACTGAGTTTTCCGGAATTCATGGGACAGCTTTACGGAACGGTGGCAGGGGCAGTTTTTATGACATTCTGCCTGCTGGTGTACGCCGCCGCCTGGCGCCTGGGGAACCAGATTATTCACATTGAGGTTTAGTATGAAAGGCACGGACATGCGAAAACGGTTCCGGGAAAACTGGAAAATACTGTCTGCCGCGGCGGCGGGCGTCCTGGTAATGATTCTGGCGGTTCTGCTGCCCCCCGGCAAAACCGCAATCGGGAAAATTCAGCGGGACACTTACGGCGGAGCGGTAAAAACAGTGACCCTTTACGTTCAGGTGGATGGAGAGGAAGAACAGGCCGTAGAGATTCAGGTGTCTCCCAGGAAGTACTCCCGTACGGAACTGGAAGCCCTGGCCGGTCAGGCCGCCCGCAGGCTGGACACAGTCCTTCCCGGAGAAAACAAAAGTCTGGATTATGTGGTGTCAGACCTGGTGCTGCCCGGTTCTCTGGAAGGACTCCCGTTTCGGATTACCTGGGAACTGAGCCGGTACGATGTTCTGGACATGGAAGGGAAAATTCAGGAGGAAGAACTGGAAAAAGAGGATACGGACGATGGCGGAGTTCTGGTTACCCTTACCGGAATCCTGCGGTATGAGGATTTCGAGACTGCCTATTCCACGTCTGCGCGTATATGTAAACCAGAAGAAAAGAATCAGAACTTTTCAGAACTGGTACAGTCGGTCATACAAAAAGAGGACGAAGCATCGTCAGAGAATGCCTGGCTGGTTCTTCCGAAGGAAATCGAAGGAAAGAAAATAATCTGGAAAAGGGAGGAAGAAAATACTGCGGTGCCTGCCGCCGGTATCCTGCTTCTGTCCGCGCTGCTGCTCCGGCTGCGGAAAAAACAGAAGCAGAAGGACCAGGAGAAGGAGAGAGAAAAACAGATGCTTCTGGATTATCCGGAAATCATCAGTCAGGTGACCATGCTGCTTCAGACCGGAATGACCGTAAGAAATGTATGGAAACGCGTGACAGAGGATTATCTGGAACAGAAAAAGAAGAGCGGAAGAGAGCGGGCGGCCTACGAGGAGATGGTGACTGCCTGGAAAGAGATGCAGGGAGGTATGCCTGAGCAGGAAAGCTATGAGCGGTTTGCCAGGCGGTGCCGGCTTGCCCCCTATATGAAGTTCGGCGCTGTCCTGGCCCAGAATCTGCGAAAAGGAGCGAAAGGCACGGCGGATATCCTCTCAGTAGAAGCCATTCAGGCCATGGAAGACCGGAAAAGCCGGGCGAAACAGCTTGGCGAGGAAGCCGGAACAAAGCTTCTGGGTCCCATGTTTCTGATGCTGGTGGTCGTTCTTCTTATGGTAGTCGTTCCCGCCTTCTGGTCTGTCCAGATATAGGAGGTGAACGGCATGAAAAAGTGGTACTGGAAAATGTTCCGTATTCGGAAGATTTTGCAGGAAGAGAAAGGAATCAGTGTAATTGAAATGATACTGATACTGGTGGTAATTTGCACCTGTATATAGAGTATATAGAGGGCGAAAAAAACCTAAAAAATAAACTATATACACGCTATACACAAGAACATGGACAACTTAAACTTTCTA
>DSTFC04002__coassemble_1446_pt1 | contig 14487 bp, 13 predicted proteins | sample DSTFC04002__metabat2_high_PE_021 | metagenome-assembled genome bin DSTFC04002
CGCCTCCACCGGACGTTATCCGGCATCCTGCCCTGTGAAGCCCGGACTTTCCTCACCTGCAGCCTTTCGGCATTTGCAGCCGCGAACGCCTGTCCTGCCTGCCGGAACCACTTTATCACATTTTTTTCTGTCTGTAAAGAAAAACTCTGCCGTCTCCCGGTCAGAGCGGCTGTTCCGGCAAAATGTCCTCGATTAGGCTGTCTCCGTCCGCCGCAGAAGTTGCCAGGGTATCGCACCGTTCGTTCTGTGGGTGGCCGTCATGGCCCTTTACCCAGATAAATTCCACCTGGTGGGGCTCTTTTGCCTTCAGAAGCCGCTTCCACAGGTCAATATTCTTTACGGGTTCATTTTTCCCCCGTTTCCAGCCTTTTTTTATCCAGCCTTCAATCCAGTGCCGGTTAAATGCATCCACTACATATTTGGAATCGGAATAGAGTTTTACCCGGCAGGGCCGCACCAGGGCCTCCAGCCCTGCGATAACCGCCATCAGTTCCATCCGGTTGTTGGTCGTTTTTACATATCCCTGGGAAAGCTCCTTTGTGTGAAGGGTGCCGGTCCTGTCCACATATTCCAGTATCGTGCCGTATCCGCCGGGCCCGTCGGGATTGCCCCTGGCCGCGCCGTCTGTGTAGATTTTTACTTCCATGGTTTCTCTTCTCCTTCTGCCGCTGCGTCCGCTTTTTCCGGGCTGTCTGTTATTTCAAACTGCTGATTTTCCCGGCTGACCAGGAAAACCCGGTCCCGGTACGGCGCCGCTTCTTCCCGTTCCAGAAAACGCTCTGCGATTCCGTAGTCTTCCCACATGTGCATAGGAAAGGCTGCACGAGTGCGGGTATGCCGCATAAACCAGTCAAAGCCCAGGTAATATGCCTCTCCCTGCCTGGGATCCAGCACCAGGAAGGCCACATCGATTTCCTCCCCGTCCAGCTTTGCCACTTCCCGCCGAAACGCCATGCGGACCCAGCCGTTCCACTCTGCGCTCTCCTCTTCCCAGTGCCACCAGTGCAGATCCCCCGCATGAAACAGGGTTCTGCCCTCACACCGGACCAGAAAGGCCACGCCTTCATCCGTGGAAGCAAGGGTGCGTATCCTCACGCCCTCCAGGCAAAGCTCTTCTGCGGGATTCATCCGGTGCACATCCGGCCCGTCCTCCTCCCGGCTCAGCCGGATATCTCCGGAAAGGATAAACTGAAGCTCCGGATACCGGTCCCGGAGCTTCAGAATGCGTCTGGAAAAATGGTCCTGGTGCGCATGGCTTGCGAAGAACAGAATCTGCTTCTTTTTGTCAAATTCCGGCAGCGTGCCTTTGTAATAGTCAAAAACCAGCACATGCTTCTCCAGTTCTGCCACAAAACAGCTGTGGTATATATACTGTATCTGAATTCTGCTTTTTCCTTTTTTATTCATTGATGTCATCGTGTTCTCCAAGCAGTACTTCCACTGCGTAGACAATCTCCGGAAGAATATATTCCAGGCATTCCCGGATAACTTTGGGGCTTCCGGGAAGATTGACAAACAGGGTATGTTTGCGGATGCCGGCGGTTCCTCTGGTCAGCATGGCTCTCTTTCTGGTCCGGACCATGTAGAGGCGCATGCCCTCCGACAGTCCCGGCAGTTCTTTTTCCACAATGGACTTTGTGGCCTCCGGTACCCAGTCGTTTTCCCGGCATCCTATGCCGCCAATCGTCAGTACCAGGTCCGCAATCCCTGCATCGGCAATCCGGGCCAGCACCTGGCGGATAACATTTTTGTCATTGGGCACCGGCTGAATCAGTTCGGTTTTAAAGCTGACCTGGCCCATCATCCGCTTTACTACCGGGGATCCGGTATCTTCTTTCAGTTTCTGATAAATCTGTGTATCCACAGGAATAATTGCAACCTTCATACTTCCCTCTCCTCTGTGCGTTTTTCTGCTGTCGTCGTAAGTAACCTCTTTTTATTATACCGCAAAATCTGTCCAAAAGCTATCCCCTGTCAGATGATAATGCAGACCATGCCGCCGGTACTGTCGTTGACAATCTTCTGCATGGTATCCTGAAGCTTTGCCTGGCTCTCCTCGTTAATCATGGCGATTTTATTCCGGATTCCGTCCAGCACCAGTTCTTCAATGGATTTTCCGAAAATGCTGGTTCCCCATACGCCTTCCTCGGAAGAAGCCGCGGTTTTAATATACTGTATCAAATCTTTTGCCTGCTGTTCGTTTCCCACAATCGGCGCGATTTCCGTTTCGATGTTGGCCCGTATCATATGTATGGAGGGCGCTTCGGAGTGAATCTTTACCCCGAACCGGCTTCCCTGCCGGATTATCACCGGCTCCTCCAGACGGATCTCTTCCCGGCCGGGGCTCACTACCCCGTATCCTTTCTGTTTTACCGCCTCCATGGCGTCTTTTACCGCTTCATACTCCTTCCGCAGGGCCGACAGTTCTTTTATCGTTCCCAGCAGGTCGTATTCTCCCCGGATGTCTGTTCCGGTCACTTCACTGAGCATTTCATAATAATACTGCTCCCGGACAGACATATCCACCGAAACGGTTCCGGTATCCATGGATATCTCCCGGATTTTCGCCTCTTCTATGTAGCTGCTTTCCGGAAGGGGGATTCCCTCTGTCACATCCCGGATTTCTTCCACTCCCTCCAGAACTTTTCTGGCATAGGAGAGGAGGTCCTCCTTGATTTTATTGTCCCTGGGCAGCATCTCCGTCCATTTGGGAATGAAAAACCGGACTTCCGATACCGGAAACGCAAACAGCACCTGCTCCATAATCCGGTGAATGTCCTCTTCCCGGAGCTGCTCACAGTTCACGGCCAGGGCCGTTACTTTATACTTTTCCTGAATCTCTTCCGCCACCCGTGCGGCCTCTTCCCCATAAGGTTTCTTCGTATTGACCAGTACCACGAAGGGCTTTCCGATAGTTTTCAGTTCCTGAATGGTGCGTTCCTCCGCCGGCAGATAATTTCCCCGGGGAATTTCCCCGATACTGCCGTCCGTGGTCACTACGATTCCAATGGTGGAATGGTCGCAGATGACTTTTCTGGTTCCAATGGCCGCGGCCCTGGTAAAGGGAATTTCCTCGTCAAACCAGGGAGTTTTCACCTGCCGCTCCATTTCTTTTTCCATGTAGCCGGAGGCCCCCTCCACCATGTAGCCCACACAGTCGATAAGCCGTACCTTTACGGTTACGTCGTCTTCCAGCTGAATCGACGCGGCCTCTTTCGGCACAAACTTCGGCTCCGTGGTCATGACTGCCGTGCCTGACGCAGACTGGGGAAGTTCATCCCGGGTCCTGGTCCGGTCATGGCCGTCTTCCATGTGAGGAAGCACCAGCACATCCATAAACCGCTTGATAAAAGTGGACTTCCCGGTACGCACCGGGCCTACCACGCCAATATAAATCTCGCCTTTTGTTCTTGTCTCTATATCCCTGTACAGGTGAAACGCATTCATAGACTGACCCCCTTTAACTGCTGATACAGTCTATGACAGGAAGTCCGGTTTTAGACCGGAAATCCGCTATTCCTCCCAGGGAATATCCTTGTTCTCCGTCCGGCTGTCCCGAAGCATCAGACCGTTCACTGCTTCCTTTGCCGTTTTTCCCTCAAAGAGAATGGCGTTTACTTCTTCCACAATGGGCATGGACACGTCATATTTTTCCGCCAGCGCTTTCGCTGCCTTTGCGGAGTAGACGCCTTCTACCACCATCTTTACTTCATCCATGGCTTCCTGCATGGTTTTTCCCTGGCCAATCAGATAGCCTGCCTTCCGGTTCCGGCTGTGCACGCTGGCGCAGGTTACAATCAGGTCGCCGATGCCGGTAAGGCCGGAAAATGTCTCGATTTTTCCGCCCATTTTCACGCCCAGTCTCGATATCTCCGCAATTCCTCTGGTAATCAGCGCCGCTTTTGTGTTGTCTCCGTATCCCAGTCCGTCTGCCATGCCGGCGGCCAGGGCCACTACGTTTTTCAGCGCTCCTCCCAGCTCAATTCCCAGAACATCCGGGCTGGTGTAAACCCGGAACACTTCATTCATAAAAATGCTCTGCACGTACTCTGCGGTTTCTTTTTTCTTTGCTCCTGCCACCACGGTGGTCGGCAGTTCCCGGCCCACTTCCTCTGCATGGCTGGGGCCGGAAAGCACTGCGACTTCCGCCTGGGGAATCTCTTCCTCAATTTGTGCGGAAAGTGTTTTCAGGGTAGATTCTTCAATTCCCTTCGCCACATCCACAATCAGCTGCCCTTCTTTTATCATGGGGCACATTTTTGCCGCCGTGGACCTGGTAAAGGCAGAGGGAACTGCCATTACAATCATATCTTTTCCCGTCACCGTGCTTTTTATGTCATCTGTAAAGACGATTTCTTCCGGCAGTTTTACTCCCGGAAGTTTTGTTTTGTGCTCCCGCTCCCGGGAAAGCATCTCAATCTCATTTTTATCGATGGACCAAACGGTCACCTCATGTCCGTTTTTACTGAGAAGCCTGGCCAGGGCGGTTCCCCAGCTTCCTGCTCCCATTACTCCCACTGCTGCCATTTTGTCTGTCCCCTTTCTGACATGCCGTTTCTGTCCGGCTATTCTTTCTTTTTTATGCCAAATTTATTTTCTGTTCCTTCCCGAAGCCGCTGTATGTTTGCCCGGTGTTTGTAAAATGCGGACAGCACAAACAGAAGCCCTATGGCATACATCTCCAGCAGATGCGGCCAGTCCATGCCAAACCAGCCCAGCTGTCCTTCCACTACAAGCCCCACGGCAAACAGGACGGTTACCGTCAGGGATCCGAGGGATACGTACCGGGTTACCGCCACGATAACGATGAACACCAGCAGGCACAGCGCCGCCATGCGCACGTCCGTGACCAGAATCATGCCGCCGGTCACCGCGATTCCCTTGCCCCCTTTAAATTTCAGGTAGAAGGGATAATTGTGTCCCAGCACTGCCCCGAAGCCTGCATAGATGGACAGAAGAGGCAGGATGTCCGGACAGCTCTGTCCGTAAATGCCGCGTACCACCAGAACCGCCGCCACGCACTTGAAGCAGTCTCCGAGGAAGGTAATGATTCCCGCCTTCACCCCCAGGGTGCGCAGGGCATTGGTGGAACCGGCATTCCCGCTTCCATGCTCCCTGATATCCACATTGTGCATTTTCCCATAAATGTATCCCGTCTGAATCAGACCAAAAAGATACCCTATCACCAGACAAACAACACGTTCCATAGTTACTGCTCCTTTCCTTTCCGCTCCCGGATGATAAATTTCAGCGACGTTCCGCGGAACCCGAAGGCTTCCCGGATTTTATTTTCCAGATAGCGGGTATAGGAAAAGTGCATGAGCTCTTTGTCGTTGACAAAGATTACAAAAGTAGGCGGTTTTACCGATACCTGGGTAATATAATACAGCTTCAGCCGCTTTCCCTTATCTGAGGGGGGCTGCTGCAGCGCCACTGCCTCTGTCATGATTTCGTTCAGAACGCCTGTTGCCACGCGGAGCGTCTGGTTCTGAATGACCATATCAATCTTGTCGAACAGTTTGGGAAGCCGCTGTCCGGTCACTGCGGACACATACATGATTTCCGCATAGGGCATAAAGGACAGTACTCTGCGGATATTGTCCTCATATTCCTTCACTGTTTTGTTGTCCTTTTCTATGGCGTCCCATTTATTGACAACGATGATGATTCCTTTTCCTCTTTCGTGGGCGATTCCGGCAATCTTGGCGTCCTGCTCGGTTACCCCTTCGCTGGCGTCGATGACCACCAGCACCACATCGGCTCTTTCCACCGCTGTTACTGTACGAATGATACTGTAACGTTCCAGTTCTTCTTTGATTTTATTTTTCCGGCGAAGTCCTGCCGTGTCGATGAAGACATACTCTCTTCCGTTATGCACCACACTGGTGTCGATGGCGTCCCGGGTAGTTCCCGCGATATCGGAGACAATCACCCGTTCCTCCCCGGTGAGCCGGTTAATAATAGAAGATTTTCCTACATTCGGTTTCCCTACGATGGCCACTCTCGGGCGTTCGTCCTCTTCCTCTTCTCCTTCGCCCTCCGGAAAATATTCCAGTACTTTGTCCAGCATATCGCCGATTCCCAGTCTCTGTGACGCGGACACCGGAACCGGGTCGCCAATTCCAAGATTGTAGAATTCATAGACGTCCGGCATCATTTTCTGGAAACTGTCCACCTTGTTCACCACCAGGATAACCGGTTTGCGGGAACGCCGCAGCATGTCCGCCACTTTGGAGTCCGCATCCACCAGCCCCTGCTTTACGTCTGTCATAAACAGAATCACATCTGCCATATCAATGGCAATCTGAGCCTGCTCCCGCATCCGGGACAGAATGATATCCCGGCTGTCCGGCTCGATTCCTCCTGTATCTATCAGGGTAAACTCCCGGTCCAGCCAGGACACGTCTGCATAAATCCGGTCTCTGGTTACCCCCGGAGTGTCTTTTACGATTGCTATCTTTTCTCCCGCCAGTGCGTTAAACAGCGTGGATTTCCCCACATTCGGCCGTCCCACAATGGCTACTACCGGTTTACTCATATTTCGTCATACCTCTCTTCCAGTATTGCATCAATGAAATCCTGTCCGCCTGATTTTACAATAACCACCCGGACTTGTAAAGCTTTTTCCAGGTCCGCCACCGTAAAATCGTCCAGGAATACCTCTTCTCCGCTGCGCAGCATGCTGGCGGAAAGCAGAAGGGCCTCCCCCAGGTCTTTCCCCGCAAGCTGAGCGGCCAAATCCTGCCCGGTCAGCAGACCGGCCACCGTAATCCGCTCTCCAAAGAAGTCGTTTCGTATCTCATAGGAAGACACCCGGATATTCGGATATTTTTCACAAAGCCTTCCGGCCAGCTCCTTCATATAAGAAAAGGCCAGCTTTCCCGTGGCCAGGGAAACATGGCGGTGTCTCCCGTCTCCCGTACATTTTTCCAGTCCCTCTTCAAATTCATCCAGCAGAAGTCTCAGCATGCCGACTCCGTTTTCCAGCTGCAGATACCCGTCGTACCGGGCAGCCTCCGGCAGGTCTTCCTCCGCCAGCAGATACCACTCGTCTCCCGCATGAATAAAATGGGTTCCGTAGTTTTCATAAAAATGGTTCTGCCACCGGTGAATGATTTCCAGCACCTTTCGGGCGTCCTCTTTTTCAAAGGGTTCCAGCGGGTACAGCCCCTCCCGGTACTTTGTAAGCCCTACCGGAACAACCGATACACTCTGCATGCGGGGAACCCAGGCCTCCATGTCCCGGATGCTCCGTTCCAGTTCTTCCCCGTCGTTGATTCCCCGGCACAGAACAATCTGTCCATTCATGGTAATACCACCCTCATAAAGCGTCTGAATTTTTTTCAGCGCTTCTCCCGCAAAGCGGTTGTGCAGCATTTCGCACCGCAGTTTGGGATTTGTGGTATGAACAGACACATTGATGGGCTCCAGATGATAACGGATAATCCGCTCAATGTCATGGTCGCTCATATTCGTAAGCGTCACATAATTTCCCTGCAGAAAGGAAAGACGGGAATCATCGTCCTTGAAATACAGCGTTTCCCGCATTCCCTTCGGCATCTGGTCGATAAAACAGAACATACACTTGTTCCGGCAGGAACGGTACTCGTCCATCAGGCCCTGGACAAACGTAATCCCCAGGTCCTCCTCATAGTCCTTCTCAATCTCCAGCTCCCACTCTTCCCCGTCCGGCTTTTCCACCAGCAGTACCAGTTCCTCATCATTTACATAATAGTGGTAATCAAAAACATCCTCTATCTCGTTTCCGTTAATCGCAAGCAGCCGGTCCCCGGGCTCCACGCCCAGCTCCCAGGCGATACTTCCCTCCTCTACCGACTGAATCAAATGCTCGTGCTTCATACTCCTCCTGCATCGTCGGGGACGGGTACGGGCCGGCCGGTACCCGTCCCCGACTACAATTCGCAAAATATTCCGACGACTTCTGTGGCCGTCTCTAGGGATATCATACTAAATTTTCCCGGAAATTGCAATTTTTTACCGCTCTTTCTTGCCTTATCCTATAAATAATGGTATAAAGATAAAGAAAGATGTGAACAGATTGGGAGGCACAAATGACGAATATAGAGATTTTGGAGCAGGCCCTTCCGGTAGCTCCGTTAAAGATTATCGCCCTGGAAAGCTGTAAGGAACTGGGCGAAAAGGTTGACAGATATATTGTGAATTTCCGGCAGGAATCCCTGAATAATCTGGATTCCTCCATTTATTCTTCCTATCAGACGGAAAGCTATCTTGCCAAAAGCTGCTGTCCCCGTTTTGGTTCCGGGGAGGCAAAGGGGATTCTGGGAGAAAGTATCCGTGGAAAAGATCTGTTTCTTATGGTGGATGTATGCAACTACAGTCTGACTTACACGGTAAACGGATACGAAAACCATATGTCTCCGGATGACCATTTTCAGGACCTGAAACGAATCATTTCCGCCTGCAACGGAAAAGCGCACCGGGTCAACGTTATCATGCCTTTCCTTTATGAAAGCCGCCAGCACAAGCGGACCAAACGGGAATCCCTGGACTGTGCCCTTGGCCTGGAGGAACTGGTGGACATGGGCGTATCCAATATTATCACCTTCGACGCCCACGATCCCCGGGTACAAAATTCCATTCCCCTGCGGGGCTTTGACAACTTTACTCCGACCTACCAGTTTATGAAAGCGCTGCTCAGGGCAGAACCGGACCTGAAAATCGACAAGGAACATCTGATGATTGTCAGTCCCGACGAAGGCGCCATGCAGCGGGCCGTATATTTTTCCAATGTGCTGGGAGTGGACATGGGCATGTTCTACAAACGCCGCGACTACTCTACCATCGTAAACGGGAAAAATCCCATCGTGGCCCATGAATTCCTGGGGGACGATGTAAAAGGAAAAACCGTCATCATCGTGGATGACATGATTTCCTCCGGAGAGAGTATGCTGGACGTTACCCGTCAGCTGAAGGAGCGGGGCGCCGGGCAGGTGCTGGTGTGCACGACTTTCGGACTTTTCACCGACGGGCTGGACAAGTTTGACGAATATTACGAAAAGGGATATCTGGACCGGCTGATTACCACCAATCTGACTTACCTGCCGCCGGCTCTGCTGGAACGTCCCTATTTTATCAAGGCCGATATGAGCAAGTTCCTTGCACTGATTATCGATTCCCTGAATCATGACATGTCCATCAGCGCTGTACTGAATCCCACGGACAAGATTCACGAGCTGCTGGCCAAAAGAGCATAATAAAAAGGACGGGCTGCCCGTCCTTTTTTCTATGCCTGTTTCTTTACCAGAATTTCCTTTCAGACCTCCCGGTCGCCGAAAAATCCGCTTTCTGCGGGGTATACGTACGCTTCGCCGATTTCTTTCAGCAGAATCAGGTTCCTCTTTCCGTTCAGGTTTTTCTTGTCCAGCTTCATCGCCTGCTCCAGCTCCGGAGCCGGAATTCCTGCCTTTACCGGAAGTCCGTAGGACTCCAGCACCTTCCGGATACGCTCCGCTTCTCCCGGAACTCCCAGCCCCTTCTCTTCCGCCAGCCGGGTTATCTGGTACATGCCGATGGACACGGCCTCCCCATGGCTCTCTCTCTTATACTGATAATACTGCTCCACTGCGTGTCCCAGGGTATGGCCAAAATTCAGAAGCATCCGCTCTCCGGTATCGAACTCGTCCGCCTCCACAACCTCCCGCTTGATATCCACGCACCGGGCAATCACCTCTGTCAGGTGGGGTTTCAGTGCGGCAAAAGTCCCGCAGGCTTCCAGCTGTTCAAACAGAGCTCTGTCCCTGATACAGCCGTACTTAATCACTTCCCCCATGCCGTCCGTGACATACCGTTCCGGCAGGGTATCCAGCACATCCGGGTCGATAAGTACCAGTTTCGGCTGATAAAATGCGCCCACCAGATTTTTCCCCTGGGGCAGGTCTACTGCCACTTTTCCTCCCACAGAAGAATCCACCTGGGCCAGCAGGGAAGTGGGAATCTGTACAAAAGGCACCCCTCTGAGGAAGGTGGCCGCCACAAATCCGGCCAGGTCACCGGTCACCCCGCCGCCCAGCGCCACCACCAGACTGCTTCTGGTTATCTTTGCTTCCAGAAGAGAGGCATACACACCCGGCAGCGTATCGAATGCCTTGGAAGGCTCCCCGTGGGGGATGACCGTGCTGTGGCATTCATAATATGCCGAAAGGTTCTTTTTCAGCTTTTCCCCGTAGATACCGTATACCTGGTCGTCGGAAATTATCATAATCTTCTTCCCTGGATACACTTCCCGGATTTTTTCCGCGGCCTTTTCCAGAAGTCCTCTTTCAATATAAATCGTATATCCGTGTTCTTTCAGGCTGACTGTAATTTTCATGGCCCTCTCCTCCTTCCCCGGGCAGCGGTCTACGCCGTCTTTCCCAGGATTTCTGCAATCTGGAATACATCTTTTAACAGTTTCTCATATTTCTCCGGTTTCAGCGACTGTCCGCCGTCGCAGAGCGCGCACTCCGGATTGTTGTGCACCTCTATCATCAGTCCGTCTGCCCCTGCCGCAATGGCTGCCTTTGCCATCGGGTCTACCAGCCACCATTTTCCTCCTGCATGGCTCGGATCTACGATAATCGGAAGATGGCTCTTTTTCCGCACTACCGGAATCGCCTGCAAATCCAGCGTATTTCTGGTGAAGCTTTCAAAGGTTCTGACTCCCCGTTCGCACAGGATGACATTGGGATTTCCGGAAGCCATGATGTATTCCGCAGACATCAGCCATTCCTCATAGGTGGCATTCAGCCCCCGCTTTAACAGAATAGGGCGCTTTGTCTTTCCCAGCTGTTTCAGCAAATCAAAATTCTGCATATTCCGGGCGCCAATCTGAATCAAATCTACTTTCTCATCGAAAATATCCAGATATTCCGGAGACATCAGCTCTGTTACGATGGGAAGTCCCGTCTCTTCTTTTGCCCGGCAGAGCATTTCCAGCCCTTCCAGCCCAAGGCCCTGGAAAGAATACGGGCTTGTTCTCGGCTTGAAAGCGCCGCCCCGGAGCATATTGGCTCCTGCCGCCTTTGCCGCTTTTGCAATTCCAATCACCTGCTCTTCTGACTCCACGGAACAGGGGCCTGCAATCAGGGCCAGATGACTTCCTCCCACCTTCACTCCGGATACGTCCACGATGGTATCTTCCGGATGAAAGGCGCGGTTCACCAGTTTATAGGGCTCCTGCACATGCATGACCTTCTCCACGCTTTTATCCACTTCAAACAGTCTGGGGTCAATCCGCACCGTATCGCCGATACAGCCAATGATGGTCAGATCCTCGCCGATAATTGTGTGTACGTCCAGCCCCCTGGCCCGTACCATGTTTTCCACTCTCTCTACATTTTCTTTGCTTGTTCCCGGTTTCAGTACAATTACCATAATCTTCGATTCCTTTCTTTTTCCCCCTCGCTGCCGGAAGGGTGTATTCTATGGGCAGTCCAGAGGAAGGAACAACGTTTTCTGTTACATAAAAAAGCTCCCGTCCTCTGCACAGTTACAGAGGACGAGAGTATTATCTACTTCGTGGTTCCACCTCATTTCACAGATACTTCACAGCATCTGCCTCAGCAGGTACGTCGCCTTACGGCGGTTATACCCTGGCAGGATAACGGCTGCAGCCGGAAATGCCTACTTGACCAGTTGTTCAGCACTCTACTCCAAGAGGAATTCAATATAACTTCCTGTATCTCCATCCCACCTGCCGGAGACTCTCTGTGACAGTTCCTTATATTTACTACTTCTTTTCATCGTATTTCAAGGTATTCAGTTCGAACGAATCTATAAACTATAGTACACATCCGCCGCCGGTTTGTCAACACTTTTTTCTCCCGGCAGACAGAGAGCACACCTTTTTACCGGCGGAAATATTTCTCCCGGATGATATCAACCGGCATTTCCTGTCCCGTCCACAGCCTGAAAGAAGCCGCTCCCTGATAAAGAAGCATGTTCAGTCCGTTGGATACGGCGCAGCCTGCAGCCTTCGCCTTTTTGAGAAGCAGGGTCTCTTCCGGATTATAAATCACGTCAAACACAATCAGGTCTTTCCGGAACACACTGTCATCCGTAATAATGCACCGGTCGGTGTTCGGCGCCATCCCTACGGAAGTCCCATTTACCAGAATCCGGCTTTCTCCGATTTCCCGTTTCAGCACAGCCTCATCGGAAAAATCAAAAATCTTCAGCCGGCAGCCGGTTCTCTCTTCCAGCGTATCCATCAGCTTTTCCGCCCGTTTATAAAAATCGTCCCGGATATTAAACACAGAAATTTCCGCTACACCGTCCAGCGCCGCCTGAACCAGAATGGCTGCCGCCGCGCCGCCGGCTCCCAGAAGCGTCATCTTCTGCCCGATAATATCGTGACCGTCCTCCTTCAGAGAACGCATGAATCCGATTCCGTCTGTCGTATGGCCCGTCAGAATGCCATTGTCATTGACAATGGTATTGACTGCTCCGCCAATTTCCGCCGCCGTGGAAAGTCTGTCTGCCAGCATACACATTTTATTTTTATCCGGCATCGTCACATTAAACCCTCTGGCGCCCAGCACCTTCAGTCCTTCCACTGCCGTCTCCAGCTTATCCGTCCCCACGTCAAACGCCAGATAGGCATAGTCCAGTCCCAGCTGCCGGAACGCTTCATTGTGCATTGCCGGCGAAATACTGTGGGCCACCGGACTTCCCAGAAGTCCCGTCAGTACCGTATGTCCTGTAATTTCATAAGCCATTGCTTTTTCCCTCCTGTCCTCTTCTCTCCATGCGGCGCCCCCTGCCGGTGATTCCGCACCATAATCAGATTATAGCACAGCCCCAAAAATTGTAAAGAATATTCTCCTGCCCCGGGCTCCCGGGCCTAGGGAAACTGCGCGTAAACTCCGCCGCTTTTCAGCCGGACGCCTCTGGCGTCTGCCATCTCACTGACCGTGACCAGCTGAAACCCGGCCTTTTTAAGCTCCGGTATCAGCGCGATTGCCGCGTCCACCGTCTCGCTGTGAATGTCGTGCATCAGAATAATCTTTCCGTCCGCGGCCTGCTTCATCACCGTGTCGACGGTGGTCTGGGCATCCCGGATTTTCCAGTCCTGAGTATCCACACTCCACAGTATCATCGGCAGTCCGATATTCGTCTTTACCTCATCGGAAACGGCGCCGTAAGGGGGTCTGGATACGGTCGGTTTCTGTCCGCTGGCCTTTGCCACCAGCCGGTTTGTCTTCTCCATCTGACTGCGGATTTCTTCCGGTTTCAGCGACGAAAGACTGGGGTGGCTGTAGGAATGATTGCCCAGCTCACATCCTGCTTCCGCCATGGCCTTTACTGTATCCGGATACTTCTCCGCTTTCTCTCCCAGCATAAAGAAGGTAGCCCGGGCCTGATTCTGTTCCAAAGCCTCCAGCAGTTCTTTTGTCCGCGGCCCTGGCCCGTCGTCGAATGTCAGGGCAATCATGGGCTTATCCGGGTCAATCCCGTTCTCTTCGTATTCCAGTTCCCCGTCTTTTCCGAAAACACATTTCCTGGCGGCAATCGTCTGCTCTCCGGTCACCATCTTCCCGTCCTGGCCGAAATAGTATCTCCCGTCTTTCTCCCGGAGCCATCCGGTATACATGGCCCCATCCTCCGCGAAATACCAGGTTCCCTTTTTTGTCTTCATCCAGCCGGTCTTCATCACGCCCTTTCTGCTGAAATAATACCGGCTTCCCTGAATTTCCTGCCATCCGGAAACCCGTTTCCCCGTTTCGTCAAAATAGTAGGTTTTTCCGTGGTATGTAATAAAGTCACCGGTCACATAAGAGCCGTCCCGGCGCCGGAATTTTTCTCCCTCCCATTCTCCATAGGGATTCTTCACCGTCAGCGTTCCCTCTCTGACTTCCACCCGGACTTTTCCAAACCATTCCGAGTAAAGCGGGGTGGATATCTCGCCGGACAGGCGGATTTTTATGGGAAATGTTCCTTCCTTCTCCCCGGTTCCCTTACAGCTTATGGTAAATCCTTTTCCCTGGTTCAGTTCATCCACCAGGTCCTGCACCGTATAGCCGGTATCTTCCTCCAGAACCTGGTCCGCCTCTCCCTGGCAGACAGCCGTCGCTTCCAGCTTTGGCACCTCTTCTCCCTGAAAAACAGACCTGGTTTCCGCCTGAAGAATCACGGCAGTTTCCGTTTCTTTTCCCGCCACGGCAGACCGGTTCAGAAACAGACAGCAGAGTACGAACAGCATCAGAATTCCCGCCACGCTGGACCAGGAAAAACGGTTTCTCCGCCTGTTTCCCCTTATTTTTTTCATCTCCATTCTTTTCATCTGTATCTCCCCATCTGTGCGTTCCCTGTTTATCCCCTACATTATATCGGCTGTACACCTGAGATACAACTCAGGAATACTTAAGACTTTCTGAATATTTTCTGCATAATTCTGCCGAACACACCTCATCAATAAACATCCACCCGCATAGCGGGTGGTTTTTCATTTTCGGGCATAGCCCTAAT
>DSTFC04002__coassemble_1461_pt1 | contig 14381 bp, 9 predicted proteins | sample DSTFC04002__metabat2_high_PE_021 | metagenome-assembled genome bin DSTFC04002
GAGCACTTGACTTTTAATCAAGTTGTCCGGGGTTCGAATCCCCGATGCTTCATTTCAAAAAAGTAGCGCAAACCCTTGAAGATACGGGGTTTGCGCTTTTTTAAATTGAAAATACAAAGGAAAAATAGTATACTGTTACCAGCAGCAACGGTCTGCCGTTCTGCTGTAGTGGAGGAGACAGAAAATGAAATCATCATCAGAATTAGACAGAATGTTAATGGCGATAAACCGGAGAGGTTACCCGGCCTATAAGGATTTACGGGGGAGTTACCAGTTTCCGGGGTATCAGCTGAATATTGACCATGTACAGGGAGACCCGTTTGCCGCTCCCTCCAAACTCAGTATTCAGGTAAAAAAATCCCAGGCCGGTTTTCCGGAATTCATGTATGAAAAAAGACACCGGAGAGTGGCGCTTCAGGATTACCTGACGAGAAAATTTGCAAAGGCTGTGGCGCCTTATCTGTTCCAGGCAAAAGGCTCCGGGAAAAGCGGACTTATCAGTGTGAGCCGCTGCGGCCAGGAAATTCTGGAGAGGACGGCTTTTGAGATTCAGGACGGAAATCTTCTGGTCCGCTTTGAAGTGGGATTTCCGGCAAACGGCAGAACTATCAATGCGCCGGAGCTCAGAAAGATACTCTTCGACTATCTGCCCCAGGCAGTCAGAAATTCCTTATATTACAAGAATCTGAAGGAAGAGGATGTAAAAAAAGTAACGGACCTGGCAGATAACCAGCAGGCTGTGAGGGACGAACTGGAAAAAAGAAACCTGGTGGCTTTTGTCGCGAATGGTTCCATCCTTCCCCGGGAAAGCGGCGTTTCCCAGAGACCGATGAAGGGAGCGGTGGCGTTCCAGTCCCCGGAAAGCATGGAGGTGGAGCTGAATCTACCCCATAAAGGGCTTCTGAAAGGGATGGGCATTCCGAAAGGAATTACTCTGATTGTGGGGGGCGGTTATCATGGAAAATCTACACTTCTGAAAGCGTTGGAACAAGGAATATACAATCATATTGAAGGCGACGGAAGGGAATACGTGATTACAGCAGAAAGCGCGGTAAAAATCCGTGCAGAGGACGGAAGGAGCGTATCCCATGTCAATATCTCGCCGTTTATCAGCGATTTGCCGAATGGAAAGGATACGGTGGATTTTTCTACCGAAGATGCCAGCGGCTCCACTTCCCAGGCGGCGAACGTGGTGGAAGCTGTGCAGGCGGGGGCGAAAACCCTTCTGATAGACGAGGATACCTGCGCGACGAATTTTATGGTCCGGGACGCACTGATGCAGTCAGTAGTTTCTGGAAAACAGGAGCCGATTACCCCGTTTACGCTTCAGGCAAGGGAACTGACGGAAACATGCGGTGTGTCTGTTGTTCTGGTGGCAGGAAGCTCCGGTTCCTATTTTTATATTGCGGACAAGGTGCTTCAGATGGATAATTACCGGGCTTTTGATATCACGGAAAAAGTGGCTGGAGTCATTGACGGTACAGAGGGGGAAAAGGGAGAGATTCCAATCAGTATTGAAACGGTGTTCCGTAATAGAGAGCGTGTAATGAAAGTAAGGAAGATGGAAAGAAAGAGGGACCAGATTAAGATTAAACAGTTTGGAAAAGACAGTTTTTCCATAGGGAAGGAAACGGTAGATTTAAAATATGTTGAGCAGATTCTGGACAGCGAACAGACGGCCACTCTTTCCTACTGTCTGAAAAAGCTGCTGGAGGAGATGGAGAAAAAACCACAGAATGTGGACCGGCTGACGGAAACTCTATGGAAAGAGATACAGGAAAAGGGGATGGCGTCTCTTTGCGGGGGCACGTATCTTCCTGTCTCCATGGCTGAAATCAGAAAGCAGGATATCTATGCCTGCCTGAACCGGTACCGTGGAATTCTATAATTAGGAAGAGGTAAAAACCAGAAGAGGTAAAGTGCGATGTGGACAAGAGGGAGATTAAAAAAAGAGGCAAAACGTGTTCTGCTCCATAATTACTGGCGCATGGTACTGGTCTTTGTACTTGTGTCTTATATTACGGGAGCAACAGGTGGTCTCGGACTGATTACCAGTTATAATGAAAGTATTGTAGAAAGTACGACTTATAATCCACTAAAGGGAAAAAGCAACTCGGAAATAGTGGATGAAATTCTGAACCCTGAGGCCGAGGATTCTGCGGAAGAGCTGCAGAACAGGCCGCGCAGGGGGGTTCTGGCCGGAGTATTTAACAATGTGACAGACTCAGGTTCTTTTGTGTTTGGTCTGCTCAACTCAATAAACCAGAGTGTGTTTCATGACCGCATTTTTGCAGGTATCATTATTTTTGTTGGAGCGGTGCTGATGTTTTTATTCTGGACATTTGTGGAAAATGTTCTGCTTGTAGGGCAAAGCCGTTTTATCCTGGAATGTGATTTCTATACAAAAACAGAAGTTTCCCGAACAGCTTTTATGGTAACTCACAAAAAACTGACAAATACGGCCATGGTTATGCTGAGGAAAAGTATTTACCTCTGGCTTTGGGAAATTACGATAGCAGGAGGGATTATCAAGCACTATTCTTATGCCATGGTACCTTTTATCGCAGCAGAAAATCCGGCGGTAAAAGGGAAAGAGGTGATTGCCCTTTCCAGAAAAATGATGGATGGAAATAAATGGGAAATGTTTCTTCTGGATTTGTCTTTTCTGGGCTGGTATATCCTGGGAGTCCTGACAATGGGAGTGAGTAATATCTTCTATTTTGGACCCTACCGGCAGGCAGTCTACGGACAGCTTTACAAACGGCTGCGGGAGGAATTTCTGGAAAATCATCCGGAGTATACCCGTGTCTTTAATGACGCGGCGCTGTTTCCAGGTGTGGAGACGGCTGAGAAGTATCCTGTGGAAGAATTTCCCCTTCCGGTACGGAGAAGCAGAAAATGGGTTCAGACAGATTACATGAAAAAATACTCTGTCCGTTCCTACATTCTTCTGTTTTTTATATTCTCCTTTATCGGATGGCTGTGGGAAGTAAGCCTGCATCTTTTTACAGATGGAATCTTCGTTAACCGTGGCGTGCTATACGGTCCCTGGCTTCCGATTTATGGAAGCGGAGGGGTGCTGATACTGATTTTTCTCAAACGGTTTGCGAAAAAGCCGGTCCTGACTTATTTTCTGATTATGGCGCTGTGCGGTACAGTAGAATACACTACGGCATGGTATCTGGAAACCTTTAAGGGGAAAAAGTGGTGGGATTACAGCGGATATTTTCTGAATCTGGATGGACGAATATGTGCAGAAGGACTTCTGGTATTTGGTCTGGGAGGCTGTGCTTTTATCTATATTCTGGCGCCAGCCCTGGATGATCTGATTCAGAAAATCAGCAGGCGGGTACAGCTTATTCTGTGTACTGTACTGCTTCTGGCCTTTGGAGGGGATTTTATCTATTCCCAGATACATCCCAACGAAGGGAAAGGAATTACGGATTACGAAAGCATGGTTCCAGCGGCACCGGAATGGATGAGGACAGAAAAAAATGGGTAAAACGAGACGAGGAAAAATACAGAGGATATGCAGTCTGCTCTGTGCACTTCTGCTGTTTTTATCGGGAGAAACACGGGCTTATGCCGCCGATCCGGTGGACACTACGCTTTCCGGAGTATCCCAGACTGCCGAGGAAGAGCAGCAGGCGACGGAAAACGCATATAACATGACGGTGGATTCCAATGAGCTGACCGGCTGGCCCCAGGGACCACAGACATACGGAGAGGCAGGCATTGTCATGGATATGGACAGCGGCGCCATACTCTATGCGAAGAATATTGAAGGGAAAGCCTATCCGGCCAGTATAACCAAGGTGCTGACTATGCTGGTGGCTCTGGAAAATGCAGAAGAGGACCAGAAAGTAACGATTAGCCAGGACAGTATTGATTTTCTGGAATACGGGGACGCACACATCGGAATGACTCCGGGAGAGGAGCTGTCCCTCACCGATGCCCTTTACGCTCTGATGCTGGCGTCGGCCAACGAGGTGGCGCATGCCATCGGGGAGAGTGAAGGAGAAGGTTACGACTGGTTCATAGAGCAGATGAATGAGACGGCACAGCGTCTGGGAGCAGTGAATTCCCACTTTGTCAATACGAACGGGCTGCAGGATGAAAATCATTATACGACAGCACTGGATATGGCTCTGATTGCACGGGAGCTTTTTCTGAACTATCCCGAATTTCAGGAGATTTCCCAGACGCTTCAGTATACGATTGGCCCCACAAATCTGGAAAGTGAATCCAGGGTATTTCAGCAGGCCCATGAAATGTTTTATGAAGGAAGCGACCATTATTATCCTTATGCAGTGGCAGGAAAGACAGGGTATACAGAGAATGCCATGAATACTCTGGTAACCTGTGCAGAGAAAGATGGAATACGTCTTGTCTGTGTAGTGATGAAAACGCATGGAAGAAATGTATATACAGACAGTATAGCGCTTCTGGACTATGGATTCTCCAGCTTTCAGAAACTGGATCTGGCCGGAGCGGAGGAATCCAGAGACATCAGTGAAATAGAAGAAGGAGCGTATGTGATGGTTCCGGAAGGAGTGGATTTTTCGGATATGGAGCTGACACTTATGGAAAATGAGGAGAATCCGCGGGAAGGAACGGCTTCCTACACGTATGAAGGCAATCCGGTGGGAACGGCCACTGTAAGTTTCAGCCGCTCTTATCTGGAGGAAAACGTTCCGCAGATTCTGGAGAAGTCCGATGGAAAAAAGGAAAACGGCCTGCCGGGCTGGGTGCGGTTCCTGCTGACGGCGGCAGGAATTCTGGTGGCCCTCACGGTTCTGTGGTTCTTTATCGCCCTTGCCATCCGCAGAAAGCGGAGACTGGAAAGGCGCAGAAGAAGAAGGCAGAGAAGGCGCAGACAGTAAAAATAGCTTGACTTTACAGACGGGTACCCGTTATAATTACTGTGTATGAGAAAAAACGATGACGAAGACAGTATGGTATCTTTGAAAGTCAAAGAGAGCCGGGAAGGGTGAGAACCGGTGCGAGTAGGGATATCTGAACATCACTTCTGAGTTGCAGAAGCAGAAAGCTGGCGGGGTTCCCGCAGTGTGTAAGCTCTGACGGTATTCTCCCCCGTTATGGGAGACGCATATGAAGAAGTTCGTATGAAGTAACAGGTGGTACAGCGAAGATTCAGACCTTCGTCCTTTTACAGGACGAAGGTCTCTTTTATTTAACAGGGGACGCTGTTTCCTGCTAAATAAAAATGTTCCGCTTCAATGAGAAAGGAGTTTGAATAATGTATAAGAAGGTTTCTACGGATTTAAAATTTGTAGACCGGGAAAAGGAGACAGAGAAATTCTGGGAAGACAGCCATATTTTTGAGAAAAGTATGGAAAACCGGAAAAACGGTCCGACCTATACGTTTTATGACGGACCTCCGACGGCAAATGGAAAACCTCATATCGGTCATGTACTGACCAGGGTTATCAAAGACATGATTCCCCGGTACCGTACTATGAAAGGATATATGGTTCCCCGGAAGGCCGGATGGGACACCCATGGACTTCCGGTAGAGCTGGAAGTGGAAAAACAGCTCGGCCTGGACGGAAAAGACCAGATTGAGGAATATGGTCTGGAGCCGTTCATTAACAAATGTAAGGAAAGCGTATGGAAATACAAAGGGATGTGGGAAGACTTTTCCGCCACGGTCGGCTTCTGGGCGGATATGGAACATCCTTATGTGACCTATGACAATGATTTTATTGAATCTGAGTGGTGGGCTCTGAAAAAAATCTGGGACCGGGGACTGCTCTACAAAGGCTTTAAGATTGTGCCCTACTGCCCCCGCTGTGGTACGCCGCTTTCCGCTCAGGAAGTAGCCCAGGGCTACAAGGATGTCAAAGAGCGTTCCGCTATCGTCCGTTTTAAGGTAAAAGACGAGGACGCCTACTTCCTGGCCTGGACGACGACGCCCTGGACACTGCCCTCCAACGTGGGTCTCTGTGTCAACCCGGAGGAAACCTATGTAAAAGTAAAGGCAGCAGACGGCTATACCTACTACATGGCGGAGGCTCTTCTGGATACCGTTCTTGGCAAACTGGCGGAAGAAGGTAAGCCGGCCTATGAAGTACTGGAGACTTATCAGGGAAAAGACCTGGAATATAAAGAATACGAGCCTCTTTATCCGTGTGCAAAAGAGGTGGCTGACAGACAGCGCAGGAAAGGGTTCTTTGTGACCTGCGACGGCTATGTTACGCTGACTGACGGTACCGGTGTGGTTCATATTGCACCTGCCTTCGGTGAGGACGACTCCAAGGTTGGAAAGAAATATGGTCTTCCTTTTGTTCAGCTTGTGGATGAAAAAGGAAATATGAGCGAAAGCACTCCTTTTGCAGGACTGTTTGTAAAGAAAGCGGATCCGGAAGTCTTAAAGGACCTGGAGATCCGGGGACTGCTCTACGACGCGCCGAAGTTTGAACACAGCTATCCCCACTGCTGGAGATGCGATACGCCGCTTATCTACTATGCGAGAGAATCCTGGTTTATCAATATGACAGCGGTAAAGGATGACCTGATTGCCAATAATAATACGATTAACTGGATTCCTGAGAGTATTGGAAAAGGACGGTTCGGCGACTGGCTGGAAAATGTTCAGGACTGGGGTATCAGCCGGAACCGTTACTGGGGAACACCTCTGAATATCTGGGAATGTGAATGCGGACACCAGCATTCTGTGGGCAGTATCGAAGAACTGAAATCCATGTCCGACAACTGTCCGGATGATATTGAGCTTCACCGTCCCTATATTGATGAAGTGACCATCCGCTGTCCAGAATGCGGAAAAGAGATGCACCGGGTGCCGGAAGTAATTGACTGCTGGTTTGACAGTGGTTCCATGCCTTTTGCACAGCACCACTATCCGTTTGAAAACCAGGAGACTTTTGAGCAGCAGTTTCCGGCAGACTTTATTTCCGAGGCAGTGGATCAGACCCGCGGATGGTTCTACTCCCTGCTGGCTATCTCTACGCTGATTTTCAACAAGGCGCCTTATCGGAACGTTATCGTACTGGGACATGTGCAGGATGAAAACGGCCAGAAGATGAGCAAATCCAAAGGAAATGCAGTAGACCCCTTTGAGGCGCTGGAGACCTACGGCGCGGATGCTATCCGCTGGTATTTCTATGTAAACAGCGCGCCCTGGCTGCCGAACCGGTTCCATGGAAAGGCTGTGACAGAGGGACAGCGTAAATTCATGGGTACGCTCTGGAACACCTATGCATTTTTCGTGCTGTACGCGAATATTGATGAATTCGACGCTACAAAATATACACTGGATTATGAAAAACTTTCCATAATGGATAAATGGCTTCTCTCCAAGCTGAACACACTGGTGAAAACCGTGGACAGCGACCTGGAGAACTACCGGATTCCGGAAGCGGCAAGAGCCCTTCAGGAATTTGTGGACGACATGAGCAACTGGTACGTCAGAAGAAGCCGGGAACGGTTCTGGGCAAAGGGCATGGAGCAGGATAAAATCAACGCCTACATGACGCTTTACACGGCTCTGGTAACGGTCTGCAAGACAGCTGCTCCCATGATTCCTTTTATCACGGAGGAAATTTATCAGAATCTGGTAAGAAGCATTGATGAAAATGCTCCGGAAAGTATCCACCTGTGTGATTATCCGGTGGCAGACGAATCCATGATTGACCCGGAACTGGAAGCCAACATGGACAAGGTTCTGAAGGTGGTTGTAATGGGCCGTGCCTGCAGGAATACGGCGAATATCAAAAACCGTCAGCCCATCGGAAAGATGTTTGTAAAAGGTATGCCGGACCTGCCGGAGTTCTATCAGGATATCGTAACGGAAGAGCTGAATGTAAAAGAACTGGAATTAACGGAAGACGTCCGGGCATTTACATCCTATACCTTCAAACCCCAGTTAAAGACGGTGGGTCCGAAGTACGGAAAAATGCTGGGTGGAATAAAGGCTGCCCTGGCAAACCTGGACGGCAATGCTGCCATGGATGAGGTGAACGCCACCGGCGCCCTGAAGCTTACGGTCAATGACCAGGAGATTACGCTGTTTAAAGAAGACCTGCTGATTGACATGGCTCAGACAGAAGGTTATGTATCAGAGAGCGATTACGGTATCACCGTAGTACTGGATACAAGACTGACAGAGGAGCTTCTGGAGGAAGGCTTTGTCCGGGAAATCATCAGCAAGATTCAGACCATGAGAAAAGAAGCGGACTTCCAGGTAACCGACAAAATTCACGTAACTTATCAGGGAAGCGAAAAAGCGGAAGCTGTTTTTGCCAAAGCTGCTTCTGAGATTGCCGGAGAGACACTGGCGCTGGATGTAAAGAAAGCAGAGCCGGCCGGATATGTGAAAGAGTGGAAGATTAACGGAGAAGACGTGACGATGGGTGTAGAACGCTAAACTGCCCCGGAAACAGGAGGAGACAACTCATGTACGATAAGAGATTTGAAAAAGAAACATTCAAGAAAGAAGTAAAGCATAATGTAAGACTTCTTTACCGCCGGACTATCGAAGAAGCAACACCTCAGCAGATTTTTCAGGCAGTATCCTATGCAGTAAAAGAGGTTATCGTGGATAACTGGCTGGCTACCCAGGAGACTTTCCAGAAGGAAGACCCCAAGACCGTATATTATATGTCCATGGAATTTCTGATGGGCCGTGCCCTGGGAAACAACCTGATTAACCTGACCGCCTACAAAGAAGTGAAAGAAGCCCTGGAAGAGATGGGACTGGACATGAACTATGTGGAAGACCAGGAGCCTGACGCGGCTCTTGGAAACGGAGGTCTGGGACGGCTGGCGGCCTGCTTCCTGGATTCCCTTGCCACACTGGGCTATCCGGCATATGGCTGCGGTATCCGCTATCATTATGGAATGTTTAAACAGAAAATCGAAAACGGTTATCAGGTGGAGACTCCGGACAACTGGCTGAAAGAAGGAAATCCCTTTGAAATCCGTCGGGAAGAATATGCCAAGGAGGTACGGTTTGGCGGAAGTATTCGTCACGTATACGATGAAGTGGAGAAAAGAGACAAATATATCCAGGAGAATTTTGAATCTGTACTGGCGATTCCTTATGACATGCCCATCATAGGTTATGGAAACAATATGGTCAACACCCTGCGTATCTGGGACGCTCAGGCTATTACGGAATTCAATCTGGATTCTTTTGACCGGGGCGAATACCATAAGGCTATCGAGCAGGAGAACCTGGCGAAAACCATCGTAGAGGTACTTTATCCCAACGATAACCATTATGCAGGAAAGGAACTGCGTTTGAAACAGCAGTATTTCTTTATTTCCGCCAGCCTGCAGGCGATGCTGACCAGATATAAAAAGAAACATGACGATGTGCGCAAACTCCACGAAAAGGTAGTCATTCAGATGAATGATACCCATCCGACTGTAGCGGTTGCGGAGCTGATGCGTCTCCTGATTGACGAGGAAGGACTGAACTGGGACGAGGCATGGGATGTCACCACGAAGACCGTGGCTTACACCAACCACACGATTATGTCCGAGGCACTGGAAAAATGGCCTATCGACCTGTTCTCCAGACTGCTTCCCCGTGTATACCAGATTGTACAGGAAATCGACCGGAGATTTCTGGAGCAGGTACGTGCAAAATATCCGGGAAATGAAGAGAAAGTCCGGAAAATGGCCATTCTTATGGACGGCCAGGTGCGGATGGCTCATCTTGCCATTGTGGCAGGCTTCTCGGTAAACGGCGTGGCTGTGCTGCACACGGAAATTCTGAAGCACCAGGAACTTCGTGATTTCTATGAGATGATGCCGGAGAAATTCAATAACAAGACAAACGGTATCACCCAGAGACGGTTCCTGCTTCATGGAAACCAGCTTCTGGCTGACTGGGTAACCGCCCATATCGGTGATGGCTGGATTACGGATTTGAGCCAGATGGCAAAACTGAAACCCCTGGCAGACGACCCCAAGGCCAGAGCCGAGTTTATGGATATCAAGTACAGAAACAAGGTTCGTCTTGCAAAATATATCCAGGAGCACAACGGTGTGGAAGTTGACCCGCGTTCCATCTTTGACGTGCAGGTAAAACGGCTTCATGAATATAAGCGTCAGCTTCTGAACATCCTGCACGTGATGTACCTTTACAACCAGATTAAGGAACACCCGGAGATGCCTTTCTATCCGAGAACTTTCATCTTCGGCGCAAAAGCTTCCGCAGGTTATATCCGTGCAAAACAGATTATTAAGCTGATTAACTCTGTGGCGGATGTGGTAAACAATGATATGGCCATCAACGGGAAACTGAAGATTGTGTTTATCGAAGACTACCGTGTGTCCAATGCGGAGCTGATTTTTGCGGCAGCGGACGTCAGCGAGCAGATTTCCACAGCTTCCAAAGAGGCTTCCGGTACCGGAAACATGAAGTTCATGCTGAACGGAGCGCCCACCCTTGGAACCATGGACGGCGCCAATGTGGAGATTGTAGAGGAAGTAGGAAGGGAGAACGCGTTTATCTTCGGCCTTTCCTCCGAAGAGGTTATCAATTATGAGAACAACGGCGGCTACAATCCCCAGGATATTTACTTCAATGACTGGGAACTGAAGAGAGTGGTGGACCAGCTTATGGACGGCACTTATTCTAACGGGGACCACAATATGTTCCGGGAACTTTATAATTCCCTGCTGAACACCCAGTGCAGTCCCAGAGCGGATATGTACTTTATCCTGAAGGATTTCCGTTCCTATGCGGACGCGCAGAAACGCGTGGAAGAAGCTTACCGTGACCCGGACCGCTGGGCGAAAATGGCGCTTCTCAATACAGCATCCTGCGGAAAATTCACTTCCGACAGAACCATTCAGGAATATGTGGATGATATCTGGAAACTGGATAAAATTACGGTAAAACCGCTGGAAGACACAGAAGAATAGACGAATAAGAAGACAAAACCTTTCATACCATGGTATGGGAGGTTTTGTTATGCGGAAATTTTTGCGGCAGGCGGGCTATGTGCTGGCCATCCTGGTTCTGCTTCCATATATTATTACTATATTTGCCAATGGAAACGGCATGGAAGTGAATTCAGACGGAAACAGTCCCTATGTAACGGTAAGCCTGGATGAGGATACCAGAAAAATGTCCCTGGATGAATATGCCATTGGCGTACTGGCAAAAGAGATTGACGGAGCAGCCGGGGAAGCGGCAGTGAAGGCCCAGGCCGTGCTGATACGGACAAGCATTTATAAGACGCTGCAGGAAAACGGTACAGACGCGGTGCTGGATAAGCGTTACTGGAGCAGGAGCCAGATGGAGGACAACTGGGGGAGTTCCCATTACGGGGAATACTATGAGAAGATGAAGAATGCCTGGGAGGAGACAAAAGGGCAGGTACTGATGTATGAGGGTTCTCTGATACTGACGCCGTATCACAGGCTCAGCAATGGGAAAACCCGTTCCGGAAATGAGGTCTTTGAAAGCGACCAGTATCCTTATCTGACGGTGAAGGACTGTCCGGCGGACCGGGAGGCGGAGGACGCTATGACGACGACCATGATTCAGGGGACAAATATGGAAGTCCTTACCACGGACAGTGCCGGATATGTCATGGAAGTTCGCTGCGGCGAGGAAACGGTCAGCGGAGAAGAATTTCGGGATACCTACCATCTGACCTCCGCCTGCTTTACCCTTCAGGAGTCAGACGGGCAGACCCGGGTTACCTGCACGGGAATCGGGCACGGACTGGGAATGAGCCAGTATACGGCGGCGTACATGGCGGAAGAGGGCAGCAGTTATGAGGAAATTCTGGCCTATTTTTATGAAGGAACATCCCTGGAAGAAGTTGCAGAAATTTTGGTAAAACCAGAATAAGGCATACACTTTCTGGCAAGAATACAGTCAGAGGTGATGAATATGAATAAAAAGCAGCGCCCTTCCAGGAAAGGGAAACGACGTGCCGCAATGGGGCTTGCCGTATGCTTTATTACTGCGGTTGGTCTGACGGGGATTTATACATGGAGCAATTATAAAGACCGGGCGGAAAAGGAACTGGCCCTTGCCGAGGAAGAACAGAATGCTTCCGGGCTGCAGGCAGACGCCTCCGAGGAGACGAACAGTACGGCACAAAAAGCGGAAACTGAGTCAGGGGAGGAGGAAGACACCCAGGGACTGCAGGAAGGTGACACGGTTCAGGAGATGACGCCTTCTGCCGGTTCCGAAGAAAATACCGGTACGGACGGCAGCAGTGCCGCGGAAACTTCCGGGGCCGCTTCCCAGGTCAGTTTTACGGAAGACAGCCAGCTTCTCTGGCCGGTGGACGGCCAGGTACTAATGAGCTACAGTATGGATAAAACCGTGTATTTTTCCACACTGGACCAGTACCGGTACAATCCGGCCATGATAATTTCCGGAGCCGTGAATGACAACGTGATAGCGGCGGCGCCCGGAACGGTCAAGTCCATTGACGAGTCTGCGCAGACGGGAACAACGGTGACCGTGGATATGGGGAACGGTTATGAATGCCTCTATGGGCAGCTTACCGGAGTTACCGTGTACGCTGGAGACTATGTAGAAGCGGGCACTGTCCTGGGATATCTGGCCGAGCCTACCAAATATTACAGTCTGGAAGGCTGCAATCTGTATTTTGAAATGCGAAAAGACGGACAGCCCGTCAATCCGGCAGATTACCTGCCGGCGGAATAAAGGAAAAGAAAGGGGGACAGTATCCGGACGGGAGCTGTCCCTGATTCCGGGTAACAGGAGAGAAAAATGAACTATACATATATTCTGGAATGCAGTGACGGCACCTACTATACCGGGTGGACGAATCAGATTGAAAAGAGAGTGAAAGACCATAATGCCGGAAAAGGGGCGAAATATACGAAGTCCAGGCTTCCCGTAAAACTGGTTTACCTGGAAGAGTCCGCCACAAAGGAAGAAGCCATGCGGCGGGAATATGCCATTAAACAGCTTTCCCGGCAGGAGAAGGAAGAACTGATAAAAAAGGCGGAGCCCGAAAACCGGTCCCGGGAGGACTGAAGGTTTCGGGCTCCGCCTGCATATCCAGAGGTTCCTAAAGGAGCGAATACATCACGACAAAGTGGCAGGCGCTTCCGCCCATTACAAACAGATGAAAGATTTCATGAGAACCGAAGTTCTTGTGCCTGCTGTTGAAAATCGGGAGCTTCAGCGCATAGATGATGCCGCCGATAGTGTAAATAATTCCTCCGGCAAGAAGCCATCCGAATTCGGAAGGAGTCAGGGAATTCAGTATCTGGGTAAACGCCAGGATACAGGTCCAGCCCATTCCGATATAGAAGACGGAAGAAACCCACTTCGGACAGAACACCCAGAAGGCTTTTATGAGAATTCCGGCAATAGCGATTCCCCATACAAGAGAAAGAAGCAGGATTCCGGTCCGCTGTTCCAGTACCAGAAGGCAGATAGGAGTATAGCTTCCGGCTATCAGTACAAAAATCATCATATGGTCGATTTTTTTCAGAATCGTATTTACTTTCTCCGAGATATCAAACGTATGGTAACTGGTGCTGGCCGCATAGAGCAGTACCAGGCTCAGCGCATATATCCCAAGAGAAATCAGATAAATACGGGAAGGCTCGCTGGCCGCTTTAATTAAAAGAGGAACTGCGGCAAAAATCGCCATCAGCATTCCGATAAAATGGGTAATTGCACTTCCCGGGTCTTTAATGTGTCTTTTCATATATAAATACCTCCTTATAAATGTGCACCAGAGGTTTCTATGAGATGAAGTATGAAAACCCTGACACGTAGTAATAAAAACTACATTTAGTATATTCATATATTATACCCATTATTCCGAAAATGCAAGTATAAATTGTAGTCGGGGACGGGTACAGGCCAGCCCGTACCCGTCCCCGACTACAGTTTAGATACAATTCAGACAAAGACAGGTTCCGTTTTTCCGGAACCTGTCTGTAATCAGAAGAGTATGATTTAGTAGTTTTCTGCTTTTCTTTCAAAGTAAGCCTTCGGATGAGCGCATACCGGACATATTTCCGGTGCTTCTTCACCCGTGTAGATGTATCCGCAGTTATTGCACTTCCAGCCAAGAGGAGCATCTCCCTTAAAGGTTTTGTCTGCCTTGTAGCTTTCCAGCAGTTTATTGTAGCGTTTCTCATGGGAAGCTTCTACTTCCGCAACCAGTTCAAATTTTACGGCAAGTTCTTCAAAGCCTTCTTCCCGGGCTTCTTTTGCCATACGTTTGTACATATCGGTCCACTCGTAGTTTTCGCCTGCGGCAGCGTCTGCCAGGTTTTCCGCAACATCGCCGATGCCGTGGAATTCTTTAAACCACATCTTTGCATGTTCTTTTTCCTGGTTTGCTGTCTCCTCGAAAATATTTGCCATCTGTACAAAT
>DSTFC04002__coassemble_1491_pt1 | contig 13966 bp, 19 predicted proteins | sample DSTFC04002__metabat2_high_PE_021 | metagenome-assembled genome bin DSTFC04002
GACCATTTCCAGGGCGGAAATCATGAATTTGCCATGGCAAAGGCCCCGGTAGTCAGAACCTTTACCATTCCCGGTCACGAAAGCGTAGAGGCCGGAATTGTGAAATGGCCCATGTCCGTCATCCGGCTGCGCTGTCACGATACCGGGGCCCTGGTGGATGCGGCTTCTCACGTTCTGGATGTATGGAAAACCTATACCGACGAAACGGCATTTATTTTCGCAGAGACAGACGGAGAGCGGCACAACACCATCACGCCGATTGCGCGGATGAAAAACGGCATGTACGAACTGGACCTTGTACTGCGCAATAATATCACTACGGAAGAACATCCCCTTGGCGTCTTCCATCCGCATGCCAGACTGCATCATATAAAGAAAGAAAACATCGGACTTATCGAGGTAATGGGACTGGCCGTACTGCCGGCCCGCCTGAAATCCGAGATGGAACGTCTGGCAGAGGCTATTCTGGAAAAGAAAGACCTGCGCGCAGAAGCTGATTTAGAGAAACATGCCGACTGGGCAGAAGAATTCCTGCCCAAATATCCCGAAATCTCACCGGATAACATCATGGATATCCTCCACGAAGAAATCGGACAGGTATTCAGACAGGTTCTAGAAGATGCAGGAGTCTATAAACAGACCGAAGAAGGGCAGAAAGCATTTGTCAGATTTGTGTCTGAATTGTAGTCGGGGACGGGTACCGGCCAGCCGGTACCCGTCCCCGATTAGTTGTCTTCCTCCTGCATGATGTAGGTCTGACGTTTTCTCGCCATTTCATCGCTGGCGAGATATTCGTCATAAGTGGTAATTTTGTCAATCAGATGTCCGCCGGGCATGATTTCCATGATACGGTTGGCGGTGGTCTCTACGACCTGGTGGTCACGGGAGGCGAAAAGGAGGACTCCCGGGAATTTTTTCAGGCCGTTGTTGAGTGCGGTAATGGCCTCCATGTCCAGATGGTCGGTGGGCTCGTCCAGAATGAGGACGTTTGCACCGGAAATCATCATCTTGGAGAGGAGACAGCGGACTTTTTCGCCTCCGGATAATACCCGGACTTTTTTCAGGCCGTCCTCGCCGGAAAAGAGCATCCGTCCCAGGAAGCCCCGGACATAGGTGACATCCTTTTCTTCGGAATACTGAGTCAGCCATTCCACGATGGTATCGTCGTTATCAAATTCCTTTCCGCTGTCCTTTGGGAAATAGGCCTGGGAAGTCGTAACTCCCCATTTATAGGTTCCTTCATCCGGCTCCAGTTCTCCGGTAAGAATCTGGAACAGCGTGGTCTTTGCCAGCTCATTTCCGCCGACAAAGGCAACTTTGTCATCCCGGTTCAGAGTAAAGGAAATATTATCCAGCACCTTTTCTCCGTTTACTGTCTTGGAAAGATTCTCCACAGTCAGCACTTCGTTTCCGATTTCCCGGTTCGGTTTGAAATCAATATACGGATATTTCCGGCTGGAAGGACGGATTTCCTCCAGCTGAATTTTTTCCAGGGCCCGCTTTCTGGAAGTGGCCTGACGGGACTTGGAAGCGTTTGCACTGAAACGGGAGATAAACTCCTGCAGTTCCTTAATCTTTTCTTCCTTCTTCTTGTTGGCCTCTTTCATCTGGCGAATCAGAAGCTGGCTGGATTCATACCAGAAATCATAGTTTCCGGCATAGAGCTGAATCTTGCCGTAATCAATATCCGCAATCTGCGTGCAGACTTTGTTCAGGAAATACCGGTCGTGGGATACGACAATAACGGTATTGTCAAAATTTATCAGAAATTCTTCCAGCCAGGCAATGGCGTCCAGATCCAGATGGTTGGTAGGCTCGTCCAGCAGAAGAATATCCGGATTTCCAAAAAGAGCCTGAGCCAGAAGAACCTTTACCTTCTGGGCACCGGTCAGTTCGTTCATCATCTTTCCATGCAGTTCCGTCTCAATTCCAAGACCGTTCAGAAGCGTTTCTGCATCCGCCTCCGCATTCCAGCCGTCCATGGAAGCGAAATCCGCTTCCAGCTCGCTGGCACGGATGCCGTCCTCATCACTGAAATCTTCTTTGGCGTAAAGCGCCTCTTTTTCCTTCATAATTTCATACAGTCTGGCGTTTCCCATAATTACCGTATCCAGAACCGGATAAGCATCGTATTTAAAATGGTCCTGCTGTAAAAAAGAAAGACGTTCGCCGGGAGTGATAACAACTTCTCCCTGGGTCGGCTCCAGCTGTCCGGAGAGGATTTTCAGAAAGGTGGATTTCCCGGCGCCGTTGGCGCCAATCAGTCCATAACAGTTTCCCTCCGTAAACTTAATACTTACATCTTCAAACAACGCCTTTTTTCCCACTCGCAGAGTTACATTACTTGTACTAATCATAATTTTATCTCCTTACTTAGAAAAAAATGGTGTGTACCAACGCATATAGTAACATGGAGAAACGAATTTCGCAAGACAAGAAAACAGAACTGTGGTATACTGATACTACAGTTCAGCCATCCGGACTGGACCAGGATGATTTATGCTTGCATAAGAATCAGACTGGGCCTGGACGGATGAGCGGAGCGCCTTCTCATGAGCAAAGAAGCGGCTGAAAGCCGCAGTAAGCACGTCAGTGCGACTTTGCGAATGGCGCGTGCTGAACGGAAGGAACCGGCAGCTGCGCGCGAATGGCGCGTGCTGAACGGAAAGTTAGTTATGACAGAAAGGAGAGACAGCAGATGATACAGGCAGGCCTTGTACTGGAAGGCGGCGCCACAAGAGGCGTGTTTACTTCCGGCATGCTGGACTATTTAATGGAAAAAGACCTTTACTTTTCCTACGTGGCCGGTGTCTCCGCAGGCTCCTGCAATGCCGTGGATTATGTGTCCCGGCAGCCCGGGCGCACGAGAGACTGTATGATTCACAGGGGAAAAGAGTACAGTTATTATTACGGACTGAAAGATTTTGTCAAAGAGCGCAGTCTCCTGGACATGGACATGATTTTTGACAAATATCCTCATGAAATATTTCCTTTTGACTTTGACACCTATTTTTCCTCAGACATGAAATGTGAAATTGTGGTAACCAACTGTCTGACCGGAAAAGCAGAATATTTATCGGAGGACAGCGACGAGGAGCGGCTTCTCATGCTCTGTCGGGCATCCAGCAGTATGCCCCTGGTAAGCCCGGTGGTAAATGTGGACGGTACTCCTTATATGGACGGCGGTCTTGCAGATTCTGTCCCGGTAAGACATGCCCGGAATCTGGGATACGAAAAAACCGTGGTCATGCTGACCAGACCGGCAGGATACCGAAAAAAACCAACCGGCAGGGCGCTGGCAAATCTGTACCGCAGACTTTACCGGAAATATCCGGAATTTGTAAAAACCTGCATTTTGCGGAGCCGCCACTACAACGCCCAGATGGAAGAAATCGAAAAGCTGGAACGAGAGGGAAAAATCTTTGTAATCCGGCCCCGCATGAAACCGGTGTCCCGTCTGGAAAAGGACTACGACAAACTGATGGCATTTTATCATCACGGATATCATGTGATGGAAAAAGAACTGGACGCCATGATGACGTACCTGGAAAAATAAGGAGGACGCAGATGTATTTTTATGAGCACACCATCGCCACGGACCGGAACCAGCAGATGATAAAAGTGACCGGAACCATCCGTGAGGACCTGAAAAAAAGCGGAGTAACCGAGGGGATTATTGTAGTGTATTCCCCTCATACCACAGCCGGATTTACCATCAATGAAAATGCGGACCCGGATGTGGTGCATGACATGCTTCACGGATTTGAGCGGGTTTTCCCCACCAGCCAGCCCTTTTACCGCCATGCGGAAGGAAACTCCCATGCGCATATGAAAACAAGCCTGGTGGGGGCTTCCCAGACGCTGATTGTTCATGAAGGGAAGATTGTTACCGGAATCTGGCAGGACTTATACTTCTGCGACTTTGACGGTCCCCGGAACCGGCATTTCTATGTAAAAATACTGGAGGGTTAAAGCAATGGATACCCGGACACTGCTGGATTTTATGAACCTGGCCGAAAAACTGAAATGCAGGCTCCGTCATTCCTGGACCTCGGACGGAAGGCAGGAAAGCGTGGCGGAGCATACCTTCCGCCTCTGTATGTTTGCCTGGCTTGTCCGGGACGAAATCGAAGGAGTGGACATGGACCGGGTGATGCAGCTGTGCCTTTTCCACGACATCGGGGAAGCAGTCACAGGGGACATACCGGCCTTTGAAAAAACAGAAGAGGACCGCCGGCGGGAGAGGGACGTTCTGCAGGAAATCCCGTCCCGGCTTCCCAAAAAACAGAAAAGCGAACTGGAAAGTATTCTGAATGAACTCGAAGAAAACAAGACGCCGGAGGCGAAGCTTCTGCACGCACTGGACAAAATGGAGGCACTGATTCAGCATAATGAAGCCTCCACCGACACCTGGCTTCCTCTGGAATATGACCTGCAGATGACTTATGGGGAAACAGAATCTCAGGCTTTTCCTTACACAGCACTACTCCGGGAAAAAATACGGGAAGATTCCCGGGAAAAAATTCGCCGGGAACACAGCCGGAGGAAGGGGGAAATCCGTCAGCATGAATGATGCAAAAAAAGTAGAAGATTCCAGGGTAGAAACATTTCATATTGTAAAACCCAATGATTTAAATCCTGCCGGGCGCCTCTTTGGAGGAGCGTTAATGCAGTGGATAGACGAAGTGGCCGGACTGGTGGCACTGCGGCACACGGGCATGAATGTGACGACGGCCTCCGTGGACGATTTGCATTTTCTCCAGAGCGCCTATCTGAGCGATATTGTCGTGCTGGTGGGAAGGGCAACCTATGTGGGAAACACTTCCATGGAAATCCGGGTGGACACCTATGTAGAGACAAAAGACGGCATGCGGAAGCCGATAAACCGCGCCTATGCGACCGTGGTGGCCCTGGATGAAAATGATAAGCCCACGCCCGTGCCCCGGCTCATCATCGAAGGACCGTCCCAGCAGATGGAATGGGAGGGTGCGAAAAAAAGAAGGGAAATGCGGGCCATGCGCCGAAAGGAAGGATTTTAGGTCCTTCCTTTTTTCGGCCCGTTTTTCTGCATGGTCTCCACCATCTGTACCATGCGGTCAATCTGCTGCTGTTCCTCACTGGATTTTCCTTCCTTTAGAATATCCAGAATCAGGGACATTTCCTCCGGCGTAAAACGGATTCCCTGGCGGTTCGCCCCGGTTATCAGGGACATCATGACCGGCGCCAGATTCCTGCCGGTCTTCCCTTTTGTCTGGCTGGCCGCCATACGAATCAGCTCCTGCTTCACCGGATCCAGATTCTTCAGGGACGGGTTCTCCATCCATTCGTTCATGCATATCCATCCTTTCCTGAGACATCAGCATCTGCTTCACCATTTCCTCCATATCCATGCCTTCTCCTTCCGGCATGGACTGCATGGACTCCATCATCTCCATGGCTCCGAAAACCATCTCCATATTTTCACTGACCTCTGCCGGAAGCCATGGCCTTAAGTCTTCCATAACCGAAGCGGCCGTGAATTCTTTCTGCCGCAGCCGCCCTGTGCGGCAGACTGAATCAAAAGGAGGTTGGAAATAGTAAATGGCATTCTGAAGTTCCGAAAATTTGGCACAGGTTCCTGCCACACGCTGAAGCCGGAGCGGCATATAGGGAAGCATTAGTTTCAGTATCTGAATCACGTCCGGCGTGACCAGCATATCGAAAGGTGTCTGATAGAAAGGCGGCCTGGGTTCCATATATACTCCCGGAATCAGCGTTATCAATATATATGATGACGCCAGAAGGATTATGACAGAGCGGACCGGGCCGCGCGGGACCGTTCCGGTTCCGGTATCATATAGTAAAAGAAAAAGGAGGCTGGTTTTACGATGAGAAAACGGGTAGTCATAGAAAAGGACGCCGTGTACGAGCTGGATGAAGAATGTCTTGCCCGGAAAGGGCAGAGAAACTTCTCTGTGCAGCAACCTTCCCGGATTCAGACGGGTACAGAAAAGAAGAAGCGGTACGGGTCAGATACAGAGGAGCCGAACGCGTAAAAGAGGGCGCCGTTTCCAGGCGCCCTCTCTTTCCGGTGCTGATTAGCATCCAAAGCCGTTTCCGCATCCGCCGCAGCAGCAGAGCAGAAGGATAATCCACAGACAGCTGTCATTTCCACAGCCGCAGCCGCCCTCGCGTCCGCTTCCGAAGCCGCCGCAGCAGCAGAGCAGGAGGATAATCCACAGACAGGAATTCATTCCGCTGAAGCCTACTCCGTTTTCACAGCCACATCCGCAGTTTGTTGCACTTAAATCACTCATTGTCAATGCCTCCATATTGGGTTTCTTTACACTTCATCATATGACCAGGGCTTGACAGGGTTTCGGGTTTTTCAAACATTTTTTGGAAAACCGGAATATGGTAAAGAAAAAAGGAATTTTTCCATGAAACTGGTCAAACAGAAGATTCATTACTGGTGTCCGGATACCTGGCAGGGCCGGATTACCGGAAAAGGCTGCGGCATTGCGGTGCTCGATACGGGTATCGTGCCTCATCCGGACTTTGAGGGCCGGATTGCAGCCTGGCTGGACTGTGTCCATCATCGCACCAGTCTCTATGACGATAACGGCCACGGAACACACGTGGCCGGCATTCTGGCTTCGGACGGCAGAACAACCGGAGGACTTTATGCGGGCATGGCGCCCGGGGCAAAACTTACGGTAATCAAAGTACTGGATGAAAAAGGAAACGGGAAAATCGGTCATGTCATGGAAGGGCTCCGCTGTGTACAGCGTATCTGGAGACATTTCAACATACGAATCGTCAACATTTCTCTCGGCGCCCTTCCCCATCCGGGTGACCGGCAGGAGGAAGAACTGCTGCGGCTTGTGGAGGCGCTCTGGGAAGCCGGACTTGTCGTAGTAACTGCCGCGGGAAATCTGGGACCGGGAGAAGGAAGTATCACGATTCCGGGGTGCAGCCGGAAAGTCATTACTGCCGGCGCCTCCGATTTGCAGAGCCCCGGAAAGGAAAAGCGGGCTTCCTGTTCCGGGTGCGGCCCCACCGACGGCTGTGTGGTAAAACCGGATATTGTGGCCCCGGGCAGGCGGATTGCCTCCTGCAATTACCAGTACCGGAAAGGAGGGCAGCCCTGTGTGGAAAAAAGCGGCACCTCCATGGCCACGCCCATTGTGGCCGGCGCGGCGGCACTTCTGCTGGAGAAACATCCGGGCATGACAAATAATGAAGTAAAACTGCGTATCTGGAACTGCGGGCAGGATTTGGGTGAGCCTGCAAACCGGCAGGGGCACGGGCTTTTGCATGTGGCGAAACTCCTGGCCTGAAAAATGTCAAGAAAAAATACTTGACATCCCATAGAAAGTAAGATATGATATCTCAGGTGAGTGAACATGGATGAAATTCTGAAACAGACACTGCTGTATGATTTTTATGGAGAGCTTCTGACCGCCCACCAGAAAGAAATCTATGAACAGGTTGTTCTGGAGGACTATTCGCTGAGTGAAGTGGCGGAAGCGGCGGGAATCAGCCGCCAGGGCGTGCATGACCTGGTCAAACGCTGTTCGAAGACCCTGGAGGGTTATGAGAGCAGGCTCCATCTGGTAGAGCGGTTTATGTCTGTAAAGCAGAAAGTACACGAAATCAACACACTGCTGGAGGACTACGGAAACCAGGATACGGAAGAACTGATGGCCAGAATCCGGCAGTTATCCAGTGAGATTATAGAGGAGTTATAGCATGGCATTTGACAGTCTGACAGAAAAACTTCAAACCGTGTTTAAAAACCTGCGCAGCAAAGGACGGCTGACAGAGGACGACGTAAAAACAGCCCTGCGGGAAGTCAAGATGGCCCTGCTGGAAGCGGACGTCAACTTCAAGGTTGTAAAAAAGTTTATCCGGGACGTGCAGGAACGGGCTGTGGGTCAGGACGTTATGAACGGACTGAATCCGGGGCAGATGGTCATCAAAATTGTAAATGAAGAGATGACTGCCCTGATGGGGTCTGAGACCACGGAGATTCAGTTTCAGCCGGGAAGCGCGAAGACGGTAATCATGATGGCCGGTCTTCAGGGCGCCGGTAAGACGACCACGGCGGCAAAACTGGCAGGAAAGTTTAAGCTGAAAGGGAAGAAGCCTCTGCTGGTGGCCTGCGATGTGTACCGGCCGGCAGCTATCCGTCAGCTCCAGATTAACGGAGAAAAACAGGGCGTGGAAGTCTTTTCCATGGGTGACAGCCAGAAACCGGCTGATATCGCAAAGGCAGCCCTGGCGCACGCAGAGAAAAACGGAAACCATCTGATTATCCTGGATACGGCGGGACGTCTTCATGTTGACGAAGAGATGATGGCGGAGCTGCAGGAGATAAAGCAGGCGGTAACCGTTCACCAGACCATCCTGGTAGTGGACGCCATGACCGGCCAGGATGCAGTGAATGTGGCAGACACATTTAATCAGAAAATTGGAATAGACGGGGTTATCGTAACCAAGCTGGATGGCGATACCCGGGGCGGTGCCGCGCTTTCTATCCGGGCGGTAACCGGCTGTCCCATTCTCTATGTGGGTATGGGCGAAAAACTCTCTGACCTGGAACAGTTTTATCCGGACCGTATGGCATCCCGGATTCTGGGCATGGGAGACGTGCTGACCCTGATTGAAAAAGCAGGGGCGGAACTGGATGAAACCGAGGCCAGAAAGATGGCCGACAAGATGAAGAAGAACCAGTTCGACTTCGAGGACTATCTGTCCAGTATGCAGCAGATGCGGAAAATGGGCGGTCTGGGAAGTATCCTGGGCATGATGCCGGGACTTGGCGCCATGGGCGGCCGGGGAAAGATGCCGGACATTGACTCCGACGAGGCGCAGAAGAAGCTGGAAAAAGTCGAGGCAATCATCTACTCCATGACTCCGGCGGAGCGTCGGAATCCGGACCTGCTGAATCCGTCCAGAAAACACCGGATTGCAAAAGGCGCTGGAGTGGATATCTCAGAAGTAAACCGGACCGTAAAGCAGTTTGAGCAGATGCGGAAAATGATGAAGCAGTTCTCCGGAATGGGAGGCAAGGGTGGTAAAAAGGGAAAATTCAAACTTCCTTTTTAACATATACCGGTCCCGAACGGGACACAAAGAGAGACAAATCAGGAGGTGAATACACATGGCAGTAAAAATCAGATTAAGAAGAATGGGACAGAAGAAATCTCCGTTCTACCGTATTGTTGTTGCAGACGGCCGTTCTCCGAGAGACGGTAAATTCATCGAAGAAATCGGTACCTACGACCCGAATCAGGACCCGAGCGTATTCAAAGTAGATGAAGAAGCAGCAAAAAGATGGCTGAACAACGGCGCACAGCCCACTGAAGTAGTCGGCAAGATTTTTAAAGCAGCAGGCATTGAGAAATAGGCAGCTTTAGGAGGTGCTGGTGATGAAGAATTTAGTTGAAGTCATTACGAAAGCACTTGTTGATGACCCTTCAAGTGTGGTAGTGGAGGAAAAGCAGGAAGGACGGACTACGGTTATTGAAGTGCGTGTTGCGGAAGGCGACATGGGCAAAGTAATCGGAAAGCAGGGAAGAATTGCGAAGGCAATCCGTTCTGTTGTCAAGGCTGCCGCTGCAAAGGAAGATAAAAAAGTTGCAGTGGAAATCCTGCAGTAGTGTATTTGCATGGCGGGTCCCGGTAATCCGGGGCCCGTTTTTTGAGAAAGAGACAGTTTCGGAGGAGCTATGGAAAAAGAGCAGTATTTACAAGTAGGGGTGATTACATCCACACACGGTGTTCGCGGCGAGGTAAAGGTGTTCCCTACAACGGATGATGTTTCCCGGTTCCAGGACCTGGAAGAAGTGCTGCTGGATACGGGAAAACGTCTGATTCCCCTGGAAATCGCAGGCGTGAAGTATTTTAAACAGTACGTCATCCTGAAATTTAAAGGAATCGACAGTATAAATGATGTAGAACAGTACCGGCGCATGCCCCTTCTCGTCACCCGGGAACAGGCGGTTCCCCTGGAAGAAAACGAGTACTTTATCGCCGACATGCTGGGCATGGAGGTGTACACGGAAGACGGTACCCTTTTCGGCGTTCTGAAAGACGTAATGGAAACCGGAGCAAATGATGTGTATGTGGTGGAAAGCAGGGCGCACGGCGAAGTTCTCATTCCCGCCATTCAGGACTGTATTCTCAGTGTGGACATTCCGGAAAACCGGATGACGGTCCGTCTCCTGAAGGGCCTGATACAGTAGAAGGAGGAAGCGATGCGTTTTCATATTATGACACTTTTTCCGGAAATGATAGAAGCGGGCCTGAATGTCAGCATTACAGGACGGGCAGTAAAGAACGGCCTCCTGGAGATTCACGCCGTGAACATCCGGGATTATGCCTTTAACAAACACCAGAGTGTGGACGATTATCCGTACGGCGGAGGGGCCGGTATGCTGATGCAGGCAGAACCGGTGTACCAGACCTGGCTGGCCATCTGTGATGCCATCCGCACCGCAAAAAAAGAAGAGGGCGCGGCCACGCCGGAAGAAATCTGTCCCAGAGTCGTCTACCTTTCCCCACAGGGAAAGCCGTTCACCCAGAAAATGGCGGAAGATTTAGCAAAAGAAGAGGACCTGGTGCTTCTGTGCGGGCATTACGAAGGTATCGATGAGCGGGTCCTGGAAGAGATTGTGACGGACTATGTTTCCGCAGGGGATTATGTGCTGACAGGAGGCGAGCTTCCTGCCATGATGATTGTAGATGCGGTGTCCAGGCTGATTCCCGGCGTGCTGCACAACGATGTATCGGCGGAATTCGAAAGCTTTCAGGACAGCCTTCTGGAATATCCCCAGTACTCCAGGCCGGAAGTATGGCATGGCCGGCAGGTGCCCCCCATTCTTCTGTCCGGACATCACGCCAATGTGGAAAAGTGGAGAAGAGAGCAGTCTGTCATCCGCACGGCAAAATGGAGGCCGGACCTGCTGGAACAGGCAGACCTGACAGAGGAAGAAAAGGAACTGGCCCGAAAAATACAGGAAACCCTTGCAATGGATGGAAAACTGTGATAGAATATGGTACGTTGTGAGAAGAAAGAGATGGTCCTCTGATACGAACAGGTATTAAGAACGTCAAAATATGAAGGAGGTTCACACAGATGAACGACATTATTAAAAACATTGAGGCTGAGCAGCTGAAGGAAAACGCTCCCCAGTTCCGTGTCGGAGACACCGTAAAAGTTTACGGAAAAATCAAAGAAGGAAACCGGGAAAGAATCCAGGTTTTTGAAGGAACTGTTCTGAAAAGACAGGGCGGCGGAGCAAGAGAGACATTTACAGTAAGAAAGACATCCAACGGAATCGGCGTAGAAAAGACATGGCCGCTTCACTCTCCGAACGTAGAGAAGGTAGAGGTTGTCCGCAGAGGTAAAGTAAGACGTGCAAAACTGAACTACCTGAGAGGACGCGTAGGAAAGAGAGCAAAGGTAAAAGAATTAGTAAAATAGTAAATGTGGCGAGGGACAAATACGGTTACGTTTTGTCCCTCTTGTTCTAACCTGGGAAAAAGAAAATCGGAATACACCGGAAGAGAGAATGAAGATATGCGCTGGAAAACAAGAAAAGTACGCGGGAATTTGAGATTTGGCGAGGCGCCCCGGAAGCGTCTGAATCTGGACTGGGTGCCGGATGCCCTGAAATGGCTTTTTCAGATTGCCATTGTCTGCTTTATCGCCTTTGTGGCCGTCTGGTATTTCGGGCAGCGTATCAGTGCGGTGGGAGATTCCATGAACCCGGTGCTGGAAAACGGGGACGTGGTGCTTGTAAACCGGATAGTATACGACGCCACTTCGCCCAAACGGGGAGACATTGTTGTATTCCGGCCAAACGGCAATGAGAATCTGCACGCCTACATCAAGCGGATTATCGGCCTGCCGGGAGAGACGGTGCGAATCGAAGACGATGTGATATATATAGACGGAGAACCGCTGGACGAAAGCGAATATGAGGTAACCGGTCATACGGACGCGGGGCTTGCCTCGGAAGAAATCACCCTGGCAGGGGATGAGTTTTTCGTGCTGGGGGACAACCGGGAAAACAGCGATGACAGCCGGATAGCGGATATTGGAAATGTAAAGCGTTCGGACATCGAAGGGAAGGCATGGTTTGTCGTGTCGCCCTGGGAGCGATTCGGATTTTTATCCTGAGGAGGGGAAAATGAGTAGAAAAATCGTGGCCATCGGCGGCGGGGAAAACGGCGGCCTGCGCGGGGACGGAACCAGAAAGCCCTATGAAACCGGACCCATGGACAGGGAAATCGTGAGGCTTGCCGAAAAGGAGCATCCGCATTTTCTGTTTCTGGGCCATGCGGTGCCCCCGGAAGTGCAGGAAGGCTATTTTCAGACAATGAAATCTGTTTATGAAAAACTGGGCTGTTCCTGCCGGGACTTAAAAAGCAGGGACCTTTTCGAGAAAGACAGGGTCCGGTCGCTTGTGGAGTGGGCGGACATTATCTACGAAGGCGGCGGAAACACGCTGGACATGATAGCCCTCTGGAAAGACAGCGGTCTGGATGTTCTTCTGCGCGACGCCTGGGACAGGGGAACGGTTCTGTGCGGGGTGTCCGCCGGGGCCAACTGCTGGTTTCGGAAATGTTCCAGCGATTCGCTTCAGATAAAATACGGAGAGGACCAGCCGCTTATCGGGATGGACTGTCTCGGGTTCGCAGAGGGATTCTTTGTTCCCCACTGTGATGAACCGGGCCGGAAGGAAAGCGTGAAAGAACTGCTGAAAGAAGACGGCGGAACCGGAATTCTGGTGTCCAACTGCTGTGCCCTGGAAATCGTAGACGACAGGTACCGTCTGCTGGTAAGCGACGGCTCCCGTTACCAGATACGTCCTTATGCACAGAAAGCATTCTGGCAGGGAAATCAGTATCTGGAATCTCCGCTGGATGACACGCCGGAATGGAAACCGCTGGAAGACCTGCAAAGCAGGGAGAACCGGCATTTTTAAAAACAAAAAGGAAGTAACCATTATGGAACAGAATACAACAAAAAGCAGCATTAACTGGTATCCCGGCCATATGACAAAGGCCCGGCGCATGATGCAGGAAAACATGAAGCTGATTGATTTAATGATAGAGCTGGTGGACGCCCGGATTCCCATGAGCAGCCGAAATCCGGATATTGACTCCATGGCGCGCCAGAAGGCCCGGATGATTGTCCTGAACAAGGCGGATCTGGCCGATGAAAGGCAGAACGACGCCTGGGTGGCGTATTTCCGGAATCAGGGATTTTCTGTCGTGAAAGTGAATTCCAGAAAAGGCGGCGGACTGAAGACCGTACAGAGCGTCATTCAGGAGGCCTGCCGGGAAAAGACAGAACGGGACAGAAGACGGGGAATCCTGAACCGTCCCGTGCGGGCCATGGTGGCCGGAATTCCCAATGTGGGGAAATCCACGTTTATCAACAGCCTGGCTGGAAAGGCCTGTACGAAGACAGGAAATAAGCCCGGGGTTACCAGGGGCAAACAGTGGATCCGGCTGAATAAAAATGTAGAACTTCTGGATACGCCGGGAATTCTCTGGCCGAAGTTTGAAGACCGGCAAGTGGGCGAACATCTGGCCATGACCGGTTCCATCCGGGACGAGATTCTGAATCAGGAGGAACTTGCCACCGGGCTTATTCGTTTTCTGACGGACCGCTATCCGGGAATTCTGCAGGAGAAGTATTCCGTTACAGAGATGGAAGACGTGTATGCCTGCCTGAAAGAAATCGCCAGGAACCGGAACTGTCTGCTGAAAGCAGGCGAACTGGATTGCGACAAAGCGGCCTCCATCCTGCTGGACGACTTCCGGAACGGACGGCTTGGCCGGATTACCATAGAAACGGTGGAGGATTATCAGAATGAGTGAGGACAGAAAAGAAACGGAGAATGAAGGAAAAAAACGGAGTGCGGGAAGAGAGCTTCTGAGCTGGATTCTGTATATCCTTCTGGTGATT
>DSTFC04002__coassemble_1530_pt1 | contig 13665 bp, 12 predicted proteins | sample DSTFC04002__metabat2_high_PE_021 | metagenome-assembled genome bin DSTFC04002
AAAGGCCTCTACATAGGCTTCTTTTCCATAATAATCATCTGCATTAATTACCAGGAACGGCTCTTTTACAATATCTTTACAACATAAGATAGCCTGTCCGGTTCCCCAGGGTTTCGTTCTGTCTTTAAACCGCTCTTTGTATTCTTCCGGAATATCATCAAGCTCCTGAAATGCATACTCTACCTGCACCTTTTTTTCAATCCGGTTCCCAATCACTTCCCGGAAATCCTTTTCCAAATCTTTCCTTATAACAAATACAACTTTATCAAATCCCGCTTCCACGGCATCGTAAATAGAATAATCCATAATAATCTCACCGTTCGGTCCGACCGGCTCCAGCTGTTTGATTCCTCCGCCAAAACGGCTTCCAATTCCTGCGGCCATTACAACCAGTGCTGCTTTGCTCATATTTTTATCCTCCTATAATGGGCATACTTAATCACATTCGGTGCCATTGTAACATATTTGTAATATAATTACAACATCCCGGAGCCCTTTTCCGCCCTCTTTGCCTTCTGGTATCAGGCATAAAACCACAAAAAGTTCAGGGCCGCCAGCCATGGCAGTCCTGAACTTGTTTTTGACAGTATTACCGTTTTAAGGCTTCCAGCTCCTGAAGCAGAGCCTGGATTTCAGCATCCTTCTCCTGGAGTGCCGCATCTCTTTCCTGAAGAGCCGCTTCTTTCTCCTGGAGTGCCGTTTTCTGTTCCTGAAGAACTGCATCTTTCTCCTGGAGCGCCGTCTCCTTCTCCCGGAGCACTGTCTCCCGCTCTGCCAGAGCAGCATCCTTCTTCCCCAGCTCATCCTTCATTCCATCCATTGCTTCCTTCATCCCGTCTATCTCATCCTGCATCTCGTCAATCATGTACTGTACGGTATTGCGGTCCAGTTCTTCCAGTTCCTTGGAAAACATATGCATCACCCTCTCCGTGTCCTGGCACAGCCGGTACACTTCCTCATACAGGGGACGGAATTCCGGATAGGTCCGAATCAGGCGGATGATTTCCTCCGGCTCGTCCCGGGAAAGAAAGTGGAGCCATGCCTCCAGTTTGGTTTCTATATCCTTATTTTGCGTGAGACGCCGGAAGTTGTCAAGGGAAACAAAGACATATTTCTGGAGCAGGTCCATTTTGAGGCCGGTATCAAAAACCTGCCTGCTCCGGTGAAGGTACCGGTCTGGCAGGGACCGGAATTCCCGGGGACTTTCCTCGAAAAGAACAATGGTGTAGACGGGACGGATATCCCGGTAGCTGAAGAGTTTTTTCCGTTCGCTTTTTACCCGTTTGTACTGACGGAGCAGCAGGTCCGACGAATAGCAGGCTGCCCGCTGGCCGGGGAAGGCGTAGCCGATTTTCTGGACCTCCACGTTGGCAATACTGCCGTCGGCCAGCTCCACCACGATGTCCAGAATCAGCAGGGAGTCCTCGGCGGCAATCCGGGATTCCTGGGGAAGGACTTTCAGAATCCGCACGTTCTGTCCCAGAAGAAGGGACAGCAGTTCCTCCATCCGCTCCGGTACGGTGTCGGGGTCCATGATGATTTTAAAAAACGAGTCGTAAAGCATCCGGACGCCCCGGACGCCGGTGCAGCAGTTCAGAAACAGGTTCTGCTGTTCCGGGTTCCAGCCGTTAAATATCTGTTCCAGTGCAGCGTTCCCGTGAATCTGTTCCAGCAGTTCCTCCCTCTGCCGGATATTTGGAAAATAGGTTTTCAGTTTTTGCGTCAATAAAATTCCTCCTTTGCACAGTAAAAATACAGTCTCGAAACATTGGAAACATTTCTGGGTACTTCTGCCCGACAAGGGGCGCGAAAATGTGGCCGCGGGGTTCGAATCCGGGCCGGAAAGAAATAAAGCTTATAAGACGTATGAATACGAGTTACCGTAAGAATAGCAGAAAAGCAGAGAGGACGCAAGTGGTTTTCGCTTCCTCTCTGCTCTTTTTTTACAACATTTTTTATTCCCATTCTTCCACAAAAATTCCAGTAAATTTCGGAACCTGAAACCGCTCCGTAAACAGTTCACATTTACACAGAAAAGAATAAAATATATGCCGTCCCTGTCTGGAAAGAGACTCATAATTTCCCTGCCCTTTCGCAAGAATGACGTCGGCATGGTCCAGTACTTTTTTTGCCTGGTCCGGAAGCATCTCATAAATCGTTCCTGCCACCGGCATACCACTGGAAATAATTTCCGCGACTTTATCCAGCCCTGCATATTCTGCATCTTCCCGGGTGGCGTCATTGAGCACCTCTCCTCCACGGACCAGTACGCTTATCTGAAGTTCCGGACAACTCTTTTTGAGCTGTTCCAGAAAAAGCTTATCCAGAACAATCTCGCCGCAGTTATCCGCAATCAGCAGAAAGCTGCGGGCTTTTCCACACTGGTCAAGGAACGATTCCAGCACCTTTGATTCCTTATCCTGCAGTTTTTCCTCCTCAAAAAAGGAAAGAAACGTTTCTTCATCCACCTCGTTCATGGCACCGAAATCTATATAATTTCCTGCACGGGCAAAAATCAGAGCCTGCGCCAGCGGATTTTCCGAAGCTTCTATTCTGTTTCTGAGAGAATCTTCCATAGAAAGAACCAGACTGTTGTATTTTTCTTTTATCTCTTTATATGGAGGTCTCTGTCCAAAATGTTTTTCATAAGTCCGGTTAAACAGATATATCAGCCAGGGAGATGTGTCCTCCTCGTTTCTATTGTCTATAATCTCTTTAATCTCAGACAAGTAGTCCGCATTATCCGATAAATGCTTCTGCTTATCGTACAGACATTTTGCACAGCTTTCTGTTACTCTCATCTGTCACACCTCCTGCTATTACTGTTCTTTTAATGCCTGCAGTTCCCGCCGAAGAGACTGGTAATCCTGAATCAGGCAGATGATTTCCTCCGGCCCGTCCCGTGAAAGGAAGTAGCGCCATGCCTCCAGTCTGGTTCCTATATCCTTATTTTCGTTTCAGTTCTGCCACGGTTTCTATATGATATGTGCCGGGAAACAGATCCACACAGCACATCCGTTCCACCTGATATCCCCGTCCCTGGAGCAGTTCCAGGTCCCGGGCCAGGCTGGTGGGCTTGCAGGCAATATACACCATTTTCTCCACCCCAAAATCCGCAATCTTCATCAGGGCTTTGGGGTGTACCCCGTCCCGGGGCGGATCCAGTACAATGAAATCAGGCGTTTCGCCCAGACTGTCTATGACCTTCAGCACGTCCCCGGCCCAGAAAGAACAGTTTTCCAGGCCGTTCAGTTTCGCGTTCTCCACAGCGGCCTCCACGGCCTCTTCCACGATTTCCACTCCGACAACTTTTCTGGCCACGGGCGCCAGAATCTGAGCAATGGTCCCGGTACCGCTGTAGAGGTCATAGATTACCTTGTCCTTTGTATCTCCGATATAACGCCGAACCGTCTCATAGAGCACCTCGGCGCCCAGGGAATTGGTCTGGAAGAAGGAGAAAGCCGTAATCTGAAAAGTCAGGCCCAGCAGTTTTTCATAAATAAAATTCCGGCCGTAAAGCACGGTGGTTCCTTCGTCCCGTATCACGTCTGCCACACTGTCATTGACCGTATGCAGGATGCCCGCCACTGTGCCCTCCAGCGGCAGAGCCAGAATGGCCTCTTTCCATGCTTCCAGGTCTGCCTGGCCTTCTGTAGAAGTGACCAGATCCACCAGGATTTCTCCGGTACAGGCGGCCTTTCGCACAAGCAGGTGGCGGAAATATCCGGTATGACGCATCCGGTGATAGTAGGGCAGACCGCTTTCTGCCGCGAATCTGCGGGTACAGCTGAGGATTTTCCGGAAATCGCCGTCCACTATCCGGCACTCTTCCACAGAAACAATGTCGTAAAAGCTGTTCCGTTTATGAAGCCCCAGGGCCATGGGACCGTCCTTGTATTCATCTCCAAAGGAGAACTCCATCTTGTTCCGGTAGGCCTCTTTTTGGGGACTTGGATAAATACCTTCCCAGACATAGTCTCCTTTTACTGCGCTGTCCATCATTTCGCGGACCTGCGCCTCCTTCATCTTCAGCTGTTCTTCGTACGGCAGACTCTGCCAGGTACAGCCGCCGCACTGTCCGAAATGAGGGCAGGCCGGTTCGGTTTCCAGGGGCGAAGGCTCCAGAACCTCCAGAAGCCTTCCTTCGGCCCGGCCTTTTCTGATTTTATTTACACTGAACCGTACTTTCTGTCCCGGTATGGTATTTTTCACAGTGACGGTTCCGTCTTCTCCATCCACCTGAACCTGTCCTTTATTGGGAAATTCCACTGCCGTTACCGTTCCTTCTGCTGTCTGTCCTTTTTTCATGCTCCACCTCTTCTATTATCTGAATTCGTCTGCAAACCCGCATCGCAGGCGCGGCGTCCATTGACGGGCGTATCGCGCAAAAAGAGGACAGGAATCTGTGCCGGTTCCTGCCCTTCTGTGTTTTCTTTCCCTTAATCTACTGTACTTCGTCTTCGCTGCTGAAGAAATCGTCGTCAAAATCGTCATCGAAATCTTCCTCGAAGTCCTCCAGGTAATCCGGAGTGAAGAAGCAGTAAACCGCATATGCGATAGCCGCCACTGCTGCTACGGCTCCGACAATGGCCAGAATCCAGAGTACGGTGTTCCTGGTCTTGTCCTCATCTCTTTTGTTCATCATGTCACTCAGCTTTGTTGTTGCAAGCAGTTCTTCAAATCTGTTCATATTTTTTCACGCCCTTTCCGATGCAGAGACGAATTCTTCCGTCTGTGTTCTTTACACGCACATCATTTGAAAATATTATAGCATTGTCACTGATAAATTTCTACCAGAATATACGATTTTATTCTATTTTCTGAAGTTTTGCAAACATGGCAAACATCTTTTTTGTGCCTGCCCCATCGAAGTCTACGGTCACTTCGTAATCCCTTCCTCCTTCGGTTATCCGGGTCACAGTGCCTTCTCCAAATTTGATGTGCCGGACTCTGTCTCCCACATCATAGCCGGGGCCGTTTCCGTTTTTCACGCCAAAATTCTGGACCGGACGGACTGTCTGGAAGGGTTTGGAATAAAAGCTCTGTCTGGTCTGCCCTCTCCGGTCTGACCCGGACTCTTCCCGTGTCTTTTTCACCGTGGAAAATACTTCTCCGGTGGAGAGCAGTTCCGGCGGAATCTCGTTTACAAACCGGGACATCCGGTTATACTGGAGTTCTCCCCGGACCATACGTTTCCTGGCGCAGGTCAGACACAGGGTATCCATGGCGCGGGTGATTCCTACATAGCAGAGCCGCCGCTCTTCTTCCAGCTCTTCCGGGCTGTCGGAAGTGATGGTCATATAGCTGGGGAAAAGCCCGTCCTCCATACCGGCCAGGTACACATGGGGAAACTCCAGGCCTTTGGCGCTGTGAAGGGTCATCAGCACCACATAGTCTGCTCCTTCCTCCAGGCTGTCAATATCCGCCACCAGAGCCACTTCTTCCAGAAATCCGGAGAGGGAGGGTTCTGTCCCCTGCTCCCGGCAGGCTTCTTCGTAGGACACCGCTTTGTTTTTCAGTTCCTCCAGGTTTTCCACCCGGGAAAGATATTCTTCCTCGGTATCTGCCTGACTCTGCAGCTCTTCCTGGTAACCGGTTTCTTCCAGCACCATGGCCAGAATATCCGGCACGGACAGTTCCTGATTCCGGGCCTCGGCCTTAAAATGTTCTATCAGTGCGGCAAAGGATTCCACCTTCCCGGTGCTCCGCCCCATTCCCGGAATCAGGTCCGCAGCCAGTACGGCCTCATAGAATCCGGTCCCCCGGGAGGCGGCATAATCCTGGATCCGGCTTATGGTCGTCAGGCCGATTCCTCTTCTTGGCACATTGATGATTCGCCGGACTGACAAGTCGTCCTGGCCGTTGTCCATGGTCTTCAGGTATGCCAGAATATCCTTAATCTCTCTTCTGGAATAGAAGTTGATGCCGCCCACAATTTTGTAGGGCACTCCGGCAGCCACAAATTTTTCTTCCAGAATCCGGGACTGGGCATTCGTCCGGTAGAGCACTGCATAGTCCTGATATTTTCCCCGTCCTGCGTTTACTGCTTTCCGAATGTCATTGACAATGAATTCTGCTTCGTCGTAAGCCTGGTCGAACTGGCGCAGGCGCACCGGTTCCCCCTTTCCCTTTTCTGTCCAGAGGGATTTCTCTTTCCGCCCTTTGTTGTTGTGGATAACTGCGTTGGCCGCATCCAGAATGGTGCTCACGGAACGGTAATTCTGCTCCAGTTTTACCACGTGGGCGTCCGGATATTCCAGCTCAAAATCCAGGATGTTACGGATATCCGCCCCCCGGAATTTGTAAATGGACTGGTCGTCGTCTCCCACCACACAGAGATTCCGGTACTTTCCGGCCAGCAGGCTTACCAGACGGAACTGCACAAAGTTGGTATCCTGGTACTCATCCACCATAATATAGCGGAACCGCTCCTGGTAGTTTTCCAGAACATCGGGGCAGGTCTCAAAAAGCTGCACGGTCCTCACCAGCAAATCGTCAAAATCCAGGGCGTTGTTGGCCTTCATCTGCTTCTCGTATTCTGCGTAAACCTGCGCCGTTTTCTTTCTGACAAAATCCCCTTCCGCCTCGCGGGCAAAATCTTCCGGGGAAATCAGGCTGTTTTTTGCGCCGGAGATGGCGCCCATCAGGCTTCTCTCCCGGAATTTCTTGGTGTCTATCTGAAGCTGACGGCAGACTTCCTTTATCATGGTTTTCTGGTCGTCGGTATCATAAATAGAAAAATTCCGTTCATATCCCAGGCGGTCTATGTATCTGCGCAGAATGCGCACGCACATGGAGTGGAAGGTGCTCACCCAGATACTTTCTGCGCCGTGGCCCACAATGCGGTCTACCCGCTCCCGCATCTCCCCGGCGGCCTTGTTGGTAAAGGTGATGGCCAGAATATTCCAGGGGTTTACTCCTTTTTCTTCTATGAGCCAGGCAATCCGGTGGGTCAGCACTCTGGTTTTCCCGGAGCCTGCTCCGGCCAGAATCAGCAGGGGGCCCTCGGTATGATACACGGCCTCCTGCTGCTCTTTATTTAAAGAATCGTAGATACTCATGTTCTTACTCCTTCGGTCAAAACTCGTTTCGCTTCATTATAATATAATTTTCTCCCTGTGTCCACCTGCAGGAACTGACTGTCTTTTCTGAAAAAGTACCTGACTTTTTCGGAAAGTGGGAAAAACTCACACAATGAGTGGACTTTATAAATTTACTGTGTTAAAATACAGAGGAACACACTTTTTGGAGGAATTGTCATGAGTAAAAAAATCAGAACGGAAGCCGTTGATTCCCTTTTTGAGGCGATTCTGAGTCTGGAAAGCCGGGAAGAATGTTATAAGTTCTTCGAGGATATCTGTACGGTGAACGAGCTGTTATCCCTGTCTCAGCGGTTTGAAGTGGCAAGGATGCTCCGGCAGGAAAAAACTTATCTGGAAATTGCGGAACGGACAGGCGCTTCCACCGCCACTATCAGCAGGGTAAACCGCTCCCTGAATTATGGAAATGACGGATACGACATGGTTCTTCAGAGAATTCAGCCTGAAGAGGATTCTGCATCTGAAAACGACTGACCGAAAAGCCCCGGCAGACGCCGGGGCTCGTTTAATGTGCTTTATTTCTTTTTTTCCGGTTCCGGAAGTGTATCAATCAGTTTTTCAATCAGCTGTTTTTTTACATACACATCAAAGCTCAGACTGCAGATAAAGGAGAAGAGTCTCAGATACTCCTGCTCTTCTTCCGGTGCATCCTTCCAGGTCTGTTCCGCCTGCTCATACATCGCCCGGATGCTTTCCTGCACATCTCCGATGCGTCCTTTCTCCAGCCGGCAGACTTCTTCATAGATTCCGGTCAGGGTGATGTCCCCGTCCGTGTCAAAATATTTATCCGTCAGAGGACGGAACAGGGTCTCAATATCCCGGATGGAAAGCAGGCTCTTGAAATAGAAAATAAAAATCAGAACCAGCATATGTTCTTTGGAATATTTTTTCTTTACCGGCGGAGGAAGCAGATTGTTCTTCGCATAGTTGTTAATCATGGTCTTTGTCAGCACTTTATCCTCCGGATACCGTCTGGTCCCGCGGAACTGGTCTTCCATAAAAGTGGTCACCTGGTCCATGTATAAATCAATGTCCGGTATCTTTTCCGGCCTGACGTAATCGATTCGCCCAATGCTTTCCAGTATGCTCTCCAGCAGGTTGTCTTTATCTATGGTCATTACCCTCACCTCAGTATTATCATTATATAGTATTTAAAACTATATGGCAAGTATTTTTCTCAGCTTCTGAACGGATGTGTTCACTACAAGCTCGTCCGGGAAACTACATTCTTCCAGCAGTTTCAGCGCAGTCTCGTAAGCTGCGATGTCGGCGTCCACATGGGCGTCGCTGCCCAGGATAACCGGCACGCCGTACTGTTTGCACAGAAGCAGCATTTCCCTGTCATTTTCATAGGCATTTACCCGGAATCCCTCCGGCCGCATGGAGGAGTTGTTCAGTTCCAGCAGGGTTCCCGTCTCTTTGGACTTTTTCACAAGCCGCTCATAGTCTGCCGGAAATCTGCCGTCATCCGGATGCCCGATAATATGAATCTTCGGATTTTCCATGGCAGACAGATAGGCCTCTGTTACGGCTTCTCTGGTCACCGGTCCTTTATAGCAGTTGGGATGAATGCTGGCGATGGCGATATCCAGGGCATTCATGGCACGGTCGCTTAAATCCACCGTCCCGTTTTCATCCAGGATATTCAGCTCCGCCCCCAGGAGAAGCCGAACGCCGTACATTTCCCGGGGAACGACTGTCAGATTCTGAAAATAAAATTCATGGCAGCTTCCCGGCATCTGGGGAGCATGCTCTGTGATACCAAGAATTTTCAGGCCTTTTTCCGAAGCCATGCGGGCCATTTCCCGAATCGTACTGTAAGCATGTCCGCTTACCAGTGTATGTGTATGAAGGTCTAGTTCTGTCCGCAATGTCTGGTCCCCCTTTTCTCGCATTTTCGCAGTTTTACATCTGCTTTTCATCATATACTTTTTTCTCTTCTTTTACAACGAATTTTACATAGTTTTTTCCCGCTTCGGCACAATAAGAGAAAAAAAGGAGTGTTATCATGACCAGAAAAGACAGGGAAGAAAATGAAAAACTGATACAGTCCACGGACTATCTGAACACCTCGGCGTCCTCCTGGGACTGTACCGGTCTGATACCTTCTGCGCCCCGGTCCCGCGCGGAGCTGGAATCCTATGAGGACCTTTATCCCTATCTCTGCCCAGGAGCCAGCCGGAATCCGGAGGAACGGATTCTGGAAGAAGACGATTTCTAAAAAAAATATTAAATGCTCTCCCGGAGGCGTAGTATGTGTGAAACACATGGTATAATAAATAACATCAGATGAAACTACAGAAATACGAAAAAGAGGTTGTTTTATGAATTTACTCTCAGCAATAAAAAGTGTACGGCTGTTTCCCAAAAGAGAGCCTCTTATCCCTCTGACCACGGTCTGGGGAGAAAATCTGGATTCCGGCCACGTGCGGGAAGAATATCCCCGTCCCCAGCTTGTGCGGGAAAATTACACCTGCCTGAACGGGTACTGGGACTATACCATTACTTCCACAAAACGCAGGTCTCTCCGGCTTTCGGGAAAAATTCTGGTTCCTTTTTCGCCGGAGGCTCCTCTCTCGGGAGTGAACCATACTCTTCAGCCGGATGAACTTCTCACCTGCCAGCGGGAGCTTCCTCTGGACGGTCCTCCGGAAAACGGGCAGCGCTGTATCCTGCATTTCGGCGCGGCAGACCAGTGGGCCCGGGTACTGGTAAACGGCCATCAGGCGGTCAGTCATACGGGCGGCTACCTGCCGTTTTCCGCGGATATTACGGAACTGCTTCAGAAAGGGCGCAATCTCCTCACGGTTCAGATTCGGGATGTGACGGACACCTCTTACCACAGTGTCGGAAAACAGCGCCTGGGCCGGGGCGGTATGTTTTACACGGCTCAGAGCGGACTCTGGCAGCCGGTATGGATGGAAACCGTACCTGCCGTGTACATCCGAACCCTTCTTCTGACGCCCTGCTATGACAAAGAAACTGTTCACGTGTCGCTGACACTGAACCGGCCTCTCTCCCATCAGAAAGGACAGTCCGGCTCTATTGTCTGCCATGTGTCGGACGCAGACGGAAAGCCGGTATCCCGGTCCGTCTGCACCAATCAGTCAGACTCTCTGTGCTCCTATTCCTGCTACTGCGATGTAAACGACATGCAGTCCTGGACGCCGGACAGCCCTTATCTTTATCATATGCGGATTTCGGCAGGGGAGGATCAGGTGGAAAGCTATTTTGCCATGCGCACCTTCACCATTGAGCCGGACAGTCAGAACCTCCCCCGGTTCTGCCTGAACCATAAGCCCCTGTTTCTGCAGGGCGTGCTGAACCAGGGCTACTGGCCCGACGGGCTCTATACCGCGCCCTCTGACGAAGCCTTTGTTTATGACATTACGCAGATGAAAAAGCTGGGATTTAACATGATACGGATGCACGCCAAGGTGGAATGTGCCCGGTGGTACTATCACTGTGACCGGCTTGGCATGATAGTCTGGCAGGATATGGTAAACGGCGGACACTACCATGCACCGCTGATGACCTGGTTTCCCGCTCTTTTCCCCTGGCTGAAGACGCATCTGCCGGATACCTTCTGTCCTCTTCTCGGACGAAGGGAACGCCGGGGGCGCCAGGAATTCGAGCAGGAATGTCTGGAGACCGTCCGGGCTCTGGCAGCCTTCCCCTGTATCAGTACATGGGTGCTTTTTAATGAGGGCTGGGGACAGTTCCAGTCTGTCAGACTGACCCGAATGCTGAAAGAGCTGGATACCGGCCGGCTGGTCGACTCGGCCAGCGGATGGTTTGACCGGGGGCAGGGGGATTTCAAAAGTGAGCACAACTATTTTGACCGGCTGACTGTCATTCCCGACAAACGGGCTTTTGTCCTCTCGGAATACGGCGGCTATGCCTGCCCGCTTCCCGGCCATATCAGTACCCGGGACGTGTACGGTTACCGCAGATACCAGAATCTGAAAGATTTTCAGACGGCTTATACAAAGCTTATGAAAGAAGAAGTCCGGCCGCTTGTCTCCAGAGGGCTCTGCGGAGCTGTCTATACCCAGGTGTCAGATATCGAGGAAGAGACCAACGGGCTTCTCACATACGACCGGAAAATCTGCAAGCTGGATTCCGGTCTTGAAGAATAGCAGAACGGAAAAAGAGCGGTTCTTTCGAACCGCCCTTTTTGTACTCTATGAAAAGAGTTTGAGAGAAAAGAACTGTTTGCATATAAGAGAAACAGCTCTATGGAGGGTAAAACAATTTATAGTACAACCCTTTTGGGTATCGTTTCTAGGTGGGGCCCCTGCTTCAGTCATCAATAACTTTTACAATTATTATAATATCCGGTAATTGTGACATGAATATGACTACAGCATAAAAGGATTATAAAATTTCGAAAGAAAATCTTAAGAAGAAATGGATTCCTTATGAAATCAGTTCTTCCTGCCTGGAATCCGGGAATCCCGCTTGAAAAGGACGACCCGGTAACGTATAATAAGAGACAGCAGAAAACACTGAACTGACAGGAGGCATAATTATGTGGAACAGAACTGAACTGAAATTCCGTGGAAAGCAGGCCTTCCGGCGGAACTATGCCGAGGCCGTAGGGGCCTCCCTGATTTTTACCTTTCTAAGCGGATTATTCTCCTTAAATACCGGAACGGCAGGCACCGCAAGAGATGTGGCGGACGACGGTGTCGTGACCATTGGCCCAGGTGCCTCTTCCTTTGGCAGTAATACCTTTCGCGGTCTGACCATTAACATCCGCATGACCCTGGCGCTTCTTCTTATCCTGCTCGTACTGGCAGTCGTAGCACTGGCGCTGAGATTTTTCGTGGTAAATGTTCTGGAAGTCGGGAAAAACCGGTTTTTCCTCTATAATCAGACAGAAAAGGCGAAAATGAAGCGGATCCTGGAGGGCTTTACCTCCGGTCACTATATGAACCTGGTAAAAACCATGCTGCTGCGGGATGTTTTTCTGTTCCTGTGGTCCCTGCTTCTGATTATACCGGGCATCGTCAAATCCTATGAATACCTGATGATTCCCTATATTCTGGCAGACAACCCGGGAATGAACTGGACGGAGGCTTCTCAGATTAGCCGCCGGATGATGACCGGCCAGAAATGGAATGCTTTTGTTCTGGACCTTTCTTTTCTGGGCTGGTTTCTCCTGGATTACTTCACCTGCGGTATCCTGGGTGTCCTTATGGTGAACCCTTACTACGAGGCCACTCTGGCAGAGCTTTACGCCTATAATAAATCCCAGGCCTACCAGGAAGGCTATATCCGTTAAATACAGTTCCCGGAGCAGGGACTGCCAGCGCAGTCCCGCCCCGGGATTTTCTTTTCTATTTGCCGGCGGCCGCCTTTTCGGCAAATTCTGTAGTCACCAGGCTGGAATAGGGCGCCCGTTTTTCCAGTTCTCCTGCGCTTTCCAGAATATCCTGCAGAAGGTCGAAACTGCTTTCTTCAAAAATCAGGTTCTCTTTCCAGGTATCCTGTTCATAGTACCGTTTCACGATGGTCGTAATCGTGGTCAAATCTGTTTCCTCAAACTGGGGCGCAATCACTCTGGCAATCTCTTCCGGGGTATGGCTCTGTACATAGTCCATGCCTTTCTGGAGGGCATTGGTAAATCCCTGGATAATTTCCGGATTCTCTTCTATATAGCTTTCTTTTGCGCTGTAGGCCGTGTAGGGAACGTAGCCGGAATCCACACCCAGGGAAGCGACTACGTATCCGTCTTTTTCCTGCTCCAGGGCTGTAGCTCCCGGTTCGAACTCTACCGTGAAGTCCCCCTGTCCGCCGGAAAAAGCCGCGGCAGTCGAGCCAAAATCAATACTCTGGTTAATTTCCAGGTCTGTCTCCGGGTCGATTCCATTCTGTTTCAGAATATACTCGAAGACCATTTCCGGCATACCGCCCTTGCGGCCACCCAGCACATATTTTCCCCGGATGTCATCCCAGGTAAAATCGGTGATTTCTTCCCGGGAAACGAGGAAGTTGCCCGCCCGCTGGGTAAGCTGGGCGAAATTGACAATTACATCATTGGCGCCTTCCTGCCAGGTGTAAATGGAAGATTCGCTTCCCATAAAACCGATGTCGGCTTCCCCGGACAGAACGGCTGTCATAACTTTGTCGGCGCCAAATCCGTTTACCAGCGTCAAATCAATTCCTTCTTCTTCGAAGTATCCTTCTTCGATGGCCACATACTGGGGCGCATAGAAAATAGAATGAGCCACCTCGTTCAGTGTGACGGGAATCAGCTCTGTCTCCCCGGAATCTGCCCCGGCGGTCTGGTTTGTCTCTTCGGTTCCGGCGCAGCCTGCTGCCAGCCCGGCAGCAAGCGCCAGGCAGAGTGCAGCTGCCAGCACTTTCTTTTTCATAAAACTCCTCCTGCTTATCTGTAATATGGTTTACCATATGCCGGCAGGAGAAAAAGGTTCCCGGAGGCCCGCCCGTGCCCTAAAGGACCAGCTCCGCGTCGCAGGCATGGCGGTTGCCCGCCGGGCGCACCGATCGAGTAGGAGGTAGGCAATTATTCCGCCTACCGACCTCTCACACCACCGTG
>DSTFC04002__coassemble_1533_pt1 | contig 13654 bp, 14 predicted proteins | sample DSTFC04002__metabat2_high_PE_021 | metagenome-assembled genome bin DSTFC04002
TCGGACAAACGGTTTTCAAGACCGCCTCGTTATGACCACTTCGATACCTCTCCATGTATGCAGTTGTCAATTTCTGCCGCCGTGCTCAGCGACAGTGATTATTTTATCACACGCAACTTTCTTCTGTCAATAACAAATTCCAAGTTTTTTATCTTTTCTCTCTCATCTGTTTCACATAAAGTTCCGCCACCGGAAGGTCGTCCGGCGTCGTGATTTTGATATTCCGGTAAGACCCTTCCGTAAGCTTTACCCGGGTCCCCAGTATCTGCTCCGCCACCATGGCGTCATCTGTTACCTGAATTTCTTCTTCCGGACGCTGCATCAGTCTGGTATAGGCTTCTTTTATCAGAGGAATTTCAAACACCTGGGGGGTCTGAATCATCCACAGGCTCCGGCGGTCTGGAGTCGCTTTTGCAAAATCTTCTCCGTCTGCAATTTTTATGGTATCCTTTACCGGCATGGCCGCCACGCAGGCATGGTACTTCTCTGCGTCACGGAGAGTCCGTTCCAGTATTTCTTCCTCTGCAAACGGGCGGGCGCCGTCATGAATGAATACGATTCCCTCTGTTCTTTCCACGGCGCAGAGGGCATGGTACACCGATTCATAGCGTTCTTTTCCGCCGGTTACTATTTTACCCACTTTTGTAAAAGAGTATTTCTCCACAATCTCTATTTTGCAGTACTCTTCCTGGCCTTCCCCGGTCACGAGGATAATCTCATCAATCAGAGGGGAATTCTGGAAAACGGCCAGGGAATAAAAAAGCACCGGCCGCCCGGCAATTTCCAGGTACTGCTTCTGTATTTTTGTTCCCATCCGTTTTCCCTGGCCTGCTGCCAGAACGATGGCAACCGTATGCTGTCTCTTCATCATTACACCTGTCTTTCTCCCAGTTTCAGGTTCGGCACTGCATTCAGGTCCCAGCCGTGCCGGGTTCCCGCAAGATACTCGTAATAAGCGGCGGCTCCTATCATGGCCGCATTGTCTGTACAGAAAATGGGGGAGGGATAGTAAAATCTGACTCCTTCCTTCCGGCAGGCTTCTTCCAGCGAGGCCCGCAGACTGCTGTTGGAAGCCACGCCTCCCGCAATGGCAAATTTTTTCAGCCCTGTTTCCCGGACTGCCTGCATGGAATGCTCTGTCAGTACATCTGTCACGGCTTTCTGGAACGAAGCAGCCACATCTGCCTGACTGTAAGTTTCCCCTTTCATCTGACAGCCGTTAATGTAATTCAGCACTGCCGATTTTACGCCGCTGAAACTGAAATCACAGGGCGCGTCCTCGATGTGGGCCCGTGGGAAAAAAATGGCGTCCGGGTTCCCTTCCCTGGAAAGTCTGTCGATTTTCGGACCGCCCGGATAACCGAGGCCAATGGCCCGCGCCACTTTGTCAAAGGCTTCTCCTGCCGCATCGTCCCTGGTCCTGCCGAGGATCTCATATTTACCGTAATCCCGGACGCAGACCAGATGCGTATGTCCGCCGGACACCACCAGACAGAGAAACGGGGGTTCCAGTTCCGGATGTTCGATGTAATTTGCAGAAATATGTCCTTCTATATGATGCACGCCTACCAGGGGCAGTCCTTTGGCATAGGCGATAGCTTTCGCCTCGGCCACGCCGACCAGCAGGGCGCCTACCAGTCCCGGCCCGTAGGTAACGCCAATGGCGTCGATATCGTCCAGGGTAACTTCCGCCTGGGCAAGGGCCTCTTCAATGACCTGGTTGATTTTTTCGATATGTTTCCGGGAAGCGATTTCCGGAACCACTCCGCCGTACAGCTTATGAAGTTCAATCTGGGAGGAAATCACATTAGAACGTACATCCCGTCCATTTCTCACCACTGCCGCGGCTGTCTCGTCGCAGGAGCTCTCCACCGCCAGAATCAGAATCTCTTTTTCCATCTTCCCACTTCCTTATCCTTCTTCATCCTGAAAATCCAGTTCTACACTCATCCCGTCTTTTCCCGGGAACGCCTGGGGAAAAATATCCCGCACTGCTTTCATGTATTCTTCCGGCCTGGTAAGGGAGGGGCTGTAATGGGTCAGCCACATTTCCTTCACCCCGGCTCCCTTCGCCAGCTTTGCCGCCTCATAAAACGTCATGTGTTTATATTCCACGGCCTTGGCCGCTTTTTCTTTCTCTCCGTACATGCCTTCACAGATAAACAGATCCGACCCTTCCGCATGTTCCCGGATGGACTCTGTGGGTCTGGTATCGGTGCAGTACGTCAGCCTGATTCCCTTCCGGGGTGGTCCCAGCACCATATCCGGTGTAAGAATCCGGCCATCCAGCTCCATGGTTTCGCCTTTCTGCAGGTGACCCCACATCTGCCGCGGGATTCCCTGCTCTGTGGCCCGTTTCACGTCGAATCTGCCTGCCCGCTCAATTTCTATGGTATAGCCATAGCAGATGACATTGTGTTTCACACGGAAGGCCGTAATCTTGTACCCTTTCATATGAATAACCTGCTCCGGCTCCGTAATCTCAATGAATTCCAGGGGGAAGGGCAGCTCCGGCGCAATCACGCGCAGGGAATTTACCACACGCTCCAGACCCCTTGGCCCCACCAGGGTCAGCGGTTCCGTCCGGTCCGCATTTCCCATGGTCAGCAAAAGCCCCGGCAGACCGCTGATATGGTCCCCGTGGTAATGGGTAAAACAGATAATGTCAATGGGCTTAAAGCTCCATCCTTTTTCTTTAATGGCAATCTGGGTGCCCTCTCCGCAGTCAATCAGAAGGTGACTTCCGTTGAACCGGGTCATCAGGGCAGTCAGCCACCGGTAGGGAAGCGGCATCATTCCGCCGCATCCCAGCAGGCATACATCTAACATAGCTTCTCCTTACTTTTCTTCTGTCTCCACCGGAATCCGGAAGGAAGCCGTCAGCCGGTCATAGCACTCTTCGCAAAGCTCAAACCGGTGCGTTTCTCCATCCTTTCCGGAAAAATATCCCCACTGCTTTTCCACAGTCAGGAAATCCTCCCGGGGGATTCCATTTTTTACATCTATTTCCTTTCCACAGCAGTTGCAGATAACTTTTGTCATCTCTCTTTCCGTGGTCTGGCATTCCTGAAACTGGCGCATACAATTCCTCCTTAGTAACACGTCTGTTCCGTGTTTTTCTTTTTTGTTTACGCCTGTATTATACGTCGGCCAAAGGCTCTGTTCCAGTGGGAACTGCTGGCAGTTCTTTTCCCATCAGGACCGCGTCTTCCGGCGGACTGCCCGGGTAGTAACCCCTTCGCCGTCCCTCTGTCACAAATCCGTTTTTCCGGTAAAAGGAAATGGCCGGCATATTACTCTCTCTTACTTCCAGCATGATTCGGCGGATTCCAAGACTGCTGCATTTTTCTTCCATTTCGGAAAGCAGACGGCGTCCTACTCCGCTTCTTCGGCAGGAAGCACGTACTGCTATCCGCGCAATCTCGCATTCATCCAGCACATAGTAACAGAAAAAATACCCCTGCACTTCTTCGTTTTCCAGCGCCGCCATACAGAAGGTCTGCTTCTGTGCCGCCGTGGAAGCAATCTCCCGGCTGCTCCAGGGGTCCGGAAAAATCTCCTGCTCCATCAGGGCAGTCTCCCGGATAAGCCCTTCCTCCTCCGGACAGATATTCCGGAACATCAGCATGCCGGTTCCTTCCCGGCACCTTCTTTTTCTGCGCGCTCTCTTTCTGCGCGCTCTCTTTCTGCCTGGGAAAGGCGCAGATAGTCCGGCTTATGCTCCGCGGCGGTTTCGGTTTTTCCTTCCTTATAATACTGGATGCCAAGAGCGCCCACAGACGCTGCCCGCTGATGGCTCATGTGCGGCGGGGCAAACAGAATATCCCACCCTGCCAGAAGGTCTTTTTCCAGTTTTTCCCTGTGCACCGGGACGCCGTCCCCCAGGAAAATCACAGTCCCTTCGTATTTTTTCAGCCTCTCTGCCAGTTCCTCAATTCCCACAGCCATCTGGGATTCCAGCACCACCAGTTTCCCTTCCCGGAAGGTGTAAATCCCGGTATACACCTGATTTCTTCTGGCATCCATAATGGGACAGACCAGAGAGGCGGTTCCCCAGAGGTTGCAGGCCAGAGCATCCACCGTGGGGATATGAATCAGCGGTTTCCCCAGGGCAAGCCCCAGCCCCTTGGCCGTAGCCGAGCCGATACGGAGTCCGGTAAAGGAGCCCGGTCCTCCTGCCACGGCAATGGCGTCGATGGACGCCAGGTCAAGCTCCGTCATTTTCACAATCTCATCCAGCATGGGCAGGAGTGTCTGGGAATGTGTTTTTTTATAATTCACCGTATACTCGGCCAGTGTTTTATCCTCCTCCACAACAGCCACCGTGGCCACCAGCCCGGAGCTGTCCAGCGCTAAAATCCGCATTCTGATTCCCTCTCTTCTATTTCTTCTATTGTAATCTTTCGAAAATCAAATCCCTGTTCCAGGTCTTTTTCTATCGTTATGCTTTTCCGCTTTCCGGGAAGGAGCTCTTCGATTTTCTCCGCCCATTCTATCAGGCAGACGCCTTCTCCGTAAAAACAGTCTTCATACCCGATTTCTTCCATCTCGTCGATGTCCTCAATCCGGTACACGTCAAAATGATAGAAGGGCAGCCGCCCTTCCCCGTAAACCTGCACTATCGTAAATGTGGGACTGCTGACCGGTTCTTCAATTCCCAGTCCCCGGGCAAATCCCTGGGTAAACACGGTTTTTCCCGTCCCCAGATCTCCCTTCAGCGTCAGAATCTCTCCGGGCTCGGCCTGGCGCCCCATCTTCTCTCCCAGGGCAAAGGTCTCCTCCGGGCTTCTGGTCTCAACTGTCATGGCATGTCCTTCCTTCTAAAATGTCACGTGACGGATTTTCACTTTATTCGGCGATATTATACCATAAGAGGACTTCCAAAACAAGGAAAGAAAAAGGAGGGGACCCGTTACGGGGCGCCCTCCCTGCACTGTCTCATGATTTTTAATTGGCTCCCATTTTCAGAATGGGGCTGATTTTTTTATAAATCAGGAATACGATGGCCGATACCAGAACTCCTTTTAAGAGGTTGAACGGAGCTACGGCGAACAGTACGAAGGTCAGCAGGCTGTCCACGGAACTGTTCACTGCGGTTCCCATTGCCACCAGCGCATCCAGAGGCATCTGGAACGCCACGGAGTACGCCGGAAGCAGTACATATGCATTCAGGACGCATCCTACTGCCGCCATCAGTACGGTACCGGTGAGCATGCCGATGATTGCGCCGGTTCTTGTGTGAAGCTTCCGGTAAATGACGGAAGCCGGGATGCAGAGGCTGCATCCAATCAGAAAGTTTGCCAGTTCTCCCACTCCTGCCGTATCGGTTCCGTTAATGATAAAATTCAGAAGAATTTTTACCAGTTCTGTCAGGGCGCCGGCCGCCGGTCCCATGGCAAAAGCGCCAATCAGAACCGGTACTTCACTGAAGTCCAGTTCATAAAAGCTGGGCGCGAACGGAAGGGGAATCTCAAACAGCATCAGGATGGTGGAAAGTGCGCCAAGCATGCCGATTTTCGTTACCATCTTCACACTCATTCTGGGCTGTACCCTGTTTTTTGTCATTACATCTGTACTCATTTTTATCGCTCTCCTTATACTTTTTATAGTAGAAAGGAAGAATATCTTCTGCTGATTTTTATTTGACCGGAAACGGTGTTTCCTGCCAAATAAAGAACCCCGGCATATCTGCCGGGGCGTCATCTGCAATCTTTTTATGAAAATAACAGATTCTCTTCTCTCATCCAGACTATACTGTCGGTTTTGGAATTTCACCAAATCAGCCATATTTCCTATGGGTCGCGGACTGTTACCGCCGGTGGGGAATCGCACCCCGCCCCGAAGATTTCTTCTTATTTCTGACGCTATTATACTGCATTCTCAGCCGGAATACAATAGTTTTTTCTTTTCTGTCTTGCGACTTTTCCCAGGAGTGCTATAATACTTTCGGAAAAAGTTTCAGCCACACATCTGCAGGGAGGAATCGGTATGGACAGCAAAAAGCAGGAGCAGTTACATTATCTGATGTCATTTAACGGAGGTTTTCTGGGCGTTTACGCCATTTTAAATTTCTGTGATTTATTCGGCTCGGCCCAGACAGCCAATATGATTTATCTGGTCACAGACATTCTGGGCCACAATCTGGCCGAGTTTGTTCTGCGGGCCGGAGGACTCCTGCTCTATATGTGCGCCGTGGCCCTGACCGTCTGGCTTCCCCGCCACAGCACGGTAAACCTGCGCCTTCTCAGTATCTGTTTTGACGGACTGGCCGCACTGGTTCTGGGCTTTCTCCCAAAGGGCATTTCACCGGTCCTGGGACTGTATCCCCTGTTTTTCGCCATGGCCTTCCAGTGGAGCTGCTTCTCCGGCGCCACTGGTTTTAACAGTTCCACCATCTTTTCCACCAATAACCTGAAACAGTTTACCATGGCCTCTGCGGAACTTGTGCTGAATCGCAATAAATCTCATCTGCCGAAGGCAAAATTTTACGGAAAGACCCTGCTTTCCTTCCACAGCGGCGTGGCTGTCTCCTACCTGCTGTGGCTGTCCTTCGGCCTTCACACCTCCTGGCTCTGCCTGCTGCCCCTGGCGGCCGCATTTGCCCTGGAACTTTCCGCCTGCAGGGAATCTAATGAATCCCCCGCATTGTAAGCTGGATTCTCTTTTTCTGCAAATCCACACTCATTACTTTTACGTCTACCACATCCCCTACGCTGACCGCTTCCAGGGGATGTTTAATATAGCGGTCTGTAATCTGGGAAATGTGCACCAGGCCGTCCTGGTGTACCCCGATATCCACAAACACGCCAAAATCAATCACATTTCTGACCGTTCCCTTAAGAATCATGCCTTCTTTTAAGTCTTTCATCTCCAGTACGTCTGTGCGGAGGATGGGCTTTGGCATCTCATCTCTGGGGTCTCTTCCCGGTTTTTCCAGTTCTTTCACAATATCCCGAAGAGTGATTTCTCCTACTCCCAGTTCCTCCGCCAGTTTTTTGTAGTCCCGGATGGTCAGGGAAAGTCCGGTCAGTTTTCCTTCCGCCACATCTTCCAGGGTAAAGCCCTGTTTTTTCAGAAGGTTCTGGGCCGCCTCATAGGATTCGGGATGAACGCCGGTATTGTCCAGCGGATTCTCTCCGCCGCGGATACGCAGAAAACCGGCACACTGCTCGTACGCTTTCGGTCCAAGCTTCGGTACTTTCAAAAGGTCTTTCCGGTTCTGGAAGCGGCCGTTTTCTTCCCGGTAAGCCACAATATTTTTTGCAATGGTACCGGAAATTCCGGAGATGTAGGAAAGCAGGGGCGCAGAGGCTGTATTTAAATCCACACCGACCTTATTTACACAGTCCTCCACCACACCTGTGAGGGCTTCGCTTAATTTTTTCTGGTTCATATCGTGCTGGTACTGGCCTACTCCGATAGATTTGGGGTCGATTTTTACCAGCTCTGCCAGCGGGTCCTGAATCCGTCTCGCTATGGACGTGGCGCTTCGCTGTCCTACGTCAAACTTCGGGAATTCCTCTGTAGCAATCTTACTGGCGGAGTAGACAGACGCACCGGCCTCGCTTACAATGACATACTGTACTTTCTGCGGAATCTCTTTTAAGAGTTCCACGATAAACTGCTCGGATTCCCGGGAAGCCGTACCGTTTCCCAGGGAAATCAGCGTAATGTGATATTTTTCAATGATTTTCTTCAGCATATCCTTCGCCGCCTGAATCTTTTTCGGCGTGGTGGGCGCGGTGGGGTAAATGACCGTGGTACCGATAACCTTTCCCGTGGCATCTACCACGGCCAGCTTACAGCCGGTACGGAAAGCCGGGTCCCACCCCAGTACAACCTGTCCGGAAATGGGCGGCTGCATAAGAAGCTGTTCCAGGTTTTTTCCAAACACCAGAATGGCCCCGTCTTCTGCCTTTGCCGTCAGTTCACTGCGGATTTCCCGCTCGATGGCCGGGGCAATGAGACGCTGATAGCTGTCCTCTGCCACTTCTTTTAAAATAGGAGTTGTGACCGGATTGTCGCGGGTAATGATTTTCTTTTCCAGGTACCGGAGAATATCTTCCTGGGGCGCCTCGATTTTCACAGTCAGGAACTTCTCTTTTTCTCCCCGGTTCACCGCCAGCACCCGGTGGCCGGCCATTTTTGCCAGGGCCTCTTCAAAGTCATAGTACATCTCATACACGGACTGGGCTTTTTCATCTTTTGCCACGGACACCAGTTTCCCTTTCCGAAATGTCAGGTTCCGGATATAAGTCCGGTACTGGGCCTCATCGGATACCGCCTCCGCCAGAATATCCTTCGCCCCGCCGATGGCCTCCTGGACGCTTCCCACTCCTTTTTCTTCCGACACAAAAGGAGCGGCCATTTCTTCCAGGGACTGTTTTGTATTCTGAAGACGAATCAGCGCCGCCAGAGGCTCCAGGCCTTTTTCTTTCGCCACGGTGGCACGGGTCCGCCGTTTCGGGCGGTAAGGACGGTACAGGTCGTCCACCAGCACCTGGGTTTCCGCCGCCAGAATCTGGGCTTTCAGTTCCTCCGTCAGTTTTCCCTGCTCTTCAATCGAGGAAAGCACCTGCTCCTTTTTCTCTTCCAGGTTTCGCAGGTAGGTCAGCCGTTCCGCCAGCTTCCGGAGCTGTTCATCGTCCAGGGTTCCGTGAGCCTCTTTCCGGTACCGGGCAATAAAGGGGATGGTGTTCCCTTCATCTATCAGTTTGATGGCCGCGTCTGCCTGCCACCGTTTTATCTGTAATTCGTCTGCAATTTTCTGGTTAATATCCATATATGTATTCCTCTCTTCACCTGTCCGGGATCTCTTTTTCGTGTCCCGGGATATACGCATTTGTTCTTATTATACCTGCCTTCTTTCCCAGATGCAATTCAGAGTACACTCTGTTTTCTTGTTTTTTCTATTCGTCCATGCTATAATGAATTCATCAGATATTGCCGACCAGAGGAAGGAAGATTATGAGACAGAACGAAAAAGAACCTTTATCCAGACAGCAGCAGAAGTCCAAAGAAACGAAAGACCGGATTTTCCACGCTGCCAAAACCATTTTACAGCGTCAGGGATATGACCAGCTTTCCATTAAAAACATCTGCGAAGAAGCGGGTGTTTCAAACGGAAGCTTTTATCATCATTTCAAAACCAAGGACGACCTGCTGTCCTACTATATCGAGGAACAGCCCAGTATCAACCCGGATCTCCTGGATATGCCGGAAAACGCGGAAGAGGCAAAAATTGCCATTATCCACGTCTATCTGAACTACGCAGAATACTGCCGGGAACTGGGAGTGGATTTTATATCCAACTACTACACGCCCAAAAATCAGGCGCTGAATCCGGACATCCGCACGGAGCGGCCTTATCCGATTCTTACGGTAGAAAACTACCTGAAAAAGGCAATCGACGCCGGCATCGTTTCACCGAAGCTTCCTCTTGCTGACATCTGCACGGACATCCGTATGCTGGTGATTGGAAATGTGTTTGAATGGTGCGTTCACCATGGGGAAACGGATTTTGAGGGGAATATCCGCCGGTCCATCGGGGGATATCTGGACGGGGTGTTTTAAAATATTTGTAATAAGCGACTACGGTCATAGCTAGGGAGTATCCCAAAGTTTGTGTAAAGGGGCTGTCTATTTCCCGACAGCCCCTAAATTTTCCCTACACAAATTTATACATTGTCGTTGTCTCGTAGGTCTCTTCTTTTTTGCAGATAGGACCTTCGAAGTTTTCTTTGTTCACTGCGTCCGGGAAATACTGTGTCTCAAAACAGCAGGCCTGCCGTTTGTGATATACAGCTCCGCCTTTTCCCTGGGCTTCAACAATAAAGTTTCCGGAATAAATCTGAATTCCCGGCAGGTCCGTATACACTTCCATGGTAATTCCCGTTTTATCGGAAGACATCTCCGCTACTTTTGCGAATTTCCCATGATTGTTCAGCACCCAGTTATGGTCGTAACCGCCGCCGAAGCGGATGGCTTCATAGTCTGCGTTAATGTCCCGTCCCAGGGGCTTCTTTGTCCGGAAATCCATAGGCGTTCCTTCTACCGGAACAATCTCACCGGTGGGGATGGATTCGCTGTCTGCCCGGGTGTAGGCATCTGCGTCCAGCCATACTTCCTGTTCACAGATATCCCCGGAATCATGGCCTGCCATGTTGAAATAGCTGTGGTTGGTCATGTTCAGAATCGTATCTGCATCCGGCACAGCGTGATAGGAAATTTTCACCGCATTGTCTTCTGTCAGGGTATAGGTGACTTCAATCTGAACATTTCCGGGATAGCCCTGGTCCCCGTCGGGGCTGTCCAGCTGGAAGGTAATAAAACAGTCTCCTGTTTCTTTTACCTGCCACAGTCTCTGATTAAAGAAATCTGTTCCGCTGTGAAGGTTGTTTCCGTTATCGTTTTTCTCCAGCTCATAGGTCACGCCGTTGATGGTAAAAGACGCTCCGCCAATGCGGTTGGCATTTCTTCCCACGGTAGCTCCCAGGAACAGGCCTCTGTCCTCATATCCTTTTACATCGTCATATCCGCATACTACATCGCAGGGATTTCCGTTTTTGTCCGGCACAATTACTTTTACAAGGGCAGCCCCGTAATCCGTCACCGCCACTTCCATGCCGGAAGCGTTCTTCATGGTATAAAGTTTTGCGGCCTCTCCTTTGGAGGTCGTTCCAAAATCCGTAATCTGCATGTTCTGCACACCCCTTCCCTCTGTGGTTCAGACAGCCTCTGCAGAGGCGTCTCTTTATCTAAAGATAACTATAAACACTTCCCTGACTTCTGTCAATGCACACTTATGCTTCCTCCAGAAGCCGAAGTCCGGCAGTGCTTGTCACCGGAAGGGAGAACACGACAGACCGGGCCCTGCTTTCCAGCCCTGCTTCATCCATAACGGCCTTCATAATCTCATTTTTCTTCTCGGTCTTTACTACCATCAGAATCAGTTCTTTTTCTGCCACCAGGGAAACTCCCAGGAATTTTTCCGCATATTTCATGCCCACACCCCTGGCGTGCAGCATGGTTCCTCCTGCGGCTCCGGCATCTCTGGCCGCATCCATCACCAGCTCGGTATAACCCTGGTTTGTAATTACGATTACCAGTTCGTGGTCTGTTCCTTTCAATACTGACTCCTCTCCTTTCTCATAATTCTGCCCTGCGGTCAGAAACAGAAGCTGCCGTTTTCCTCCTATACTTCCCATGGGAACCGTAAAGACAATCCCGCTTCCCGGGATGTCGATTCTCAGTTCCTGCTCCAGGCCCTTTTTCAGCGCCGCCCAGACGCTGTCTGTCACAACGCTGACCGCCACGGCCTTGACGGCGTCTTCCAGGCCCAGATAATCCAGCACTTCACTGCTGGCAAGTCCTCTGCCAAGAGCCAGCACTCCCACGTTTACCTGATGCTTTTCATAAAACTCCAGGAAGGTGGGAAGCTGCTTTCTGTCTGCAACGGTTATCATTAAATACAGCTCGCTCATATCCCTTTTCCCTCCTATAATTCAATAATCGCATCGTCGTCGTAAGCATCCAGGCCGGGTACGGTTCTGGTTTCTTCCACACGCTCTGCTTTCGCATCCCGGAGACGGTATACCAGTCCCACCACCTGAATCGTAATCAGCGGCGTCATGGCCACCATGGCAACCACGCCGAATGCGTCTGTTACCACATTTCCCCCGGAATCCACGCAGGCTCCCATGGCAAGCGGCAAAAGGAAAGTGGCCGTCATGGGTCCGGACGCCACGCCGCCGGAGTCAAAGGCAATGGCCGTAAACATTTTCGGCACAAAAAAGGACAGCATAATCGCCACGGTATAGCCGGGTATCAGCAGATAGAAAATCGAAATTCCGGTCAGCACCCGAATCATGGCAAGTCCTACGGATACCGCCACACTGACGGACAGCGACGTCTTCATCACGTTTGCGGAAATAGCACCGTCCGTAAGTTCCTCCACCTGCCTGGTCAGCACGTAGACTGCCGGTTCCGCAATGACAATAAAATATCCTATCAGCATTCCCACTGGCACCAGAATCCACTTATAGGGAAGCGACGCCAGCGTCTGTCCCAGATAATTACCGGCAGGCATAAATCCTACATTGGCGCCTGTCAGAAAAAGCACCAGCCCCACATAGGTATAAATCATTCCCATTACCATTTTCATAAGCGGACGTTTTTCCAGTTTGAGAGAAACCACCTGAAAGATTCCGAAAATGACGACAATAGGCAGAAGTGATACTGCGATTTCCTGGAAATAATGGGGAAGAGCCTCCAGAAAAATCCGTCCCAGTTCCACAGAGTCTCCGATTTCCCGGATGGCCTCTGCCGTGTAAGCTCCCCCTTCAGACTGATAGACAAGCCCCAGTATCAGTACAGCCAGAATCGGCCCGATGGAGCAGAGGGCCACAAGTCCGAAACTGTCATCCGCCGCGTGCTTGTCACTTCGGATGGAAGAAATACCGATACCAAAAGCCATAATAAACGGAACCGTCATCGGCCCTGTCGTCACGCCTCCGGAGTCAAAGGCCACTGCCAGGAAATCCCTCGGCACGAAAGCCGCTACTCCGAACACGATGGCATAGAACACAACCAGCAGGGGAGCCAGAGCGACGCCGAAAAGAATTCGCAGCAGGGCTACTACCAGGAAAATTCCCACCCCGGTGGCCACCGCCAGCACCAGCGTCATATTCGGCACGGAAGGTACCTGCTCTGCCAGCACCTGCAGATCCGGTTCCGAAATTGTAATCACAAATCCCAGGATGAATCCGAAAAGGACAATCATCCAGAGTTTTTTCGTGCGGGTCAGACTGCTTCCCACCCGCTCTCCCATGGGAGTCATGGCCAGTTCCGCTCCCAGGGTAAAGAACATCATCCCGAACAGAAGCATGACGGCTCCTGCGATAAATTCCATCAGGACGGACACGGGAAGCGGAGCGATGGTAAAGCTTAGAATCAGCACGATGACCAGCACCGGCACGACTGCGCTGACTGCCTCTTTCAGCTTCTCCGACAGTCCCTCCTTCAGGCGGGATCTGTAAAGTTTTAATTCTCCATATACACTGTGTTTTCTTTTTTCCAAATGTACCTCCCTTTCTTCGTTTTTTGCGGCAGGCGCCGCATAGTTAGTTACATAAAATCTATATTGGTTATTATGACAGACATCTCCAGTCCCTGTCAAACCTTTCCTGAAATTTCTGCCGGCTGCCTTTTCTCTGTGAATTTCCTGACAATTCTTGTTTCCTTTCCTATTCTCCTGTATAATAAAAATAGACTGTAAAAATCAAACAGACAAAGGAGAAATGTATTTATGAGCAGACTTGAAATTCCCGTTCCAGGCAAAGCTCAGCTTGCAGTAGAGGGACTGTACAAGGATCTGGAACGACGGATTGAATCCAGTCCGCCCGGGCTTTGTCCCGTGGACATAACCCGTGCTTTTCTGGAAATGTGCCATGCCCAGACCTGCGGGAAATGCGTACCCTGCCGGGTGGGACTCTGGCAGCTTAAAAACCTGCTGACGGACGTCCTGAACGGCACGGCTTCCATGGACACTCTGGGCCTTCTGGAGGATTTGTCCCTTTCTATTATGAGCTCTGCCGACTGTGCCATCGGCTATGAGGCGGCCCATATGGTTTACAAAAGCCTGATTGGCTGCCGG
>DSTFC04002__coassemble_1548_pt1 | contig 13538 bp, 11 predicted proteins | sample DSTFC04002__metabat2_high_PE_021 | metagenome-assembled genome bin DSTFC04002
AGCCGAATGCTCAACCGACTGAGCTAAGGAGGATTATTATGAGGTTTGCACAAATTTCAAACCTGTTTTTTGTTTATCCTTCCCTCGCCCTTTCGGTGCTATTGAAGTCAATGTCCTGCCATATGGTCCACGAAGAAAGCCCGGTCCATGAAGGCTTTCATGGAGGCGGCCACCGATGCGAAATGCACGGGAGAGCCGAACACAAAGCCATCATACGCTTCTGCTTCTTCCAGAAATTCGTTGACCCGGTCGTCGTACCGGCATTTCCCTTTCCGGGCGCAGTAGCCACAGCCGGTACAGCCCGTCAGTGGCTGGTTTCCAATCCAGAAATGAGCCGTTTCCACTCCGTTTGCCTGAAGGGCTCTTTCCACCTCATCCAGGGCCGCACGGGTACATCCTTTTTCATGGGGACTTCCATTTACCAGTAATACTTTCATTTTGTTCCTCCTGCTGTGTTTATTTTTCTGCCGTCTTTCCGGCGGGCGTTCTCAGCCGTTTCCAGGTCAGAAGATACATGCCCAGGGAAACCGGCAGCATAATCACTTCTACTACAAGCTGGGTCCATATCATGCCATACAGCCCCACCACAAGGTTCATCAATATCAGCAGGGGGATGTTCAGAAGTCCCTGCCTGCCAAATGTCAGGGTCGCCGACTGGATGCCTTTTCCCATGGCCTGCAGGGTATAACTGATAAGAAAGTTTACCGAGGTCAGGGGAACGGCCAGACAGGCTATCCGGAGAAAGGACGCGCCCAGCGCGCTGGTCTCTGCTTCCGGGATGAACAGATGCAGAATCTGCGGGGCAAAGATGGCGAAGCAGGCCACGAAGCAGGCCGACATCACCAGGGCCGTTTTCCAGGAGAAGAAGGAAACCGCCCGCATCCGTTTGTAATCTCCTGAGGCGTAATTGTATCCTACCAGCGGCATAAAGCCCTGGCACAGTCCCATGGACACATTCAGGGGCACCTGGTCAATCCGTTTGACAATGCCGTAGGCCGCCACGGGAATGTCCCCGTATCCGGACGCCAGCCGGACGATGACCATATTGGAGGCATTTCCCAGGGCCGTTGCCAGAGCGGAAGCCAGACCCACGGAAAAAATCTGTCCTACAAACCGGAAGGTAAAATACCGGGGATGCAAAGAGACCGCGCTTTTTTTTCCCAGCCGGATATACTGAATGACAAAAAATACAACGGAAGCGGCATTGGAAAAAGCGGTGGCTATGGCCGCTCCGGCCACACCCATATCAAAACCGAAAATCAGAACCGGGTCCAGTACGACGTTCAGAATTCCGCCGAACATCATGCCGGCGCTTGCCGGACGGGCATGTCCCTCGCTTCGCAGCAGATGTCCCATGGTCAGGCTGACCATGGTAGGTACTCCACCCAGCACCACAACCCAGAACAGGTAGCTTTCCGCGAAGCCGTATGTATCCGGGCTTGCGCCCAGGCCGAAGAGATTTCCCAGGGCCGTCAGCAGATTGAACCAGAGGGATACCAGGGAAACGGCGGCCACCATATAAGGATTTCCTATCTGGCCGATAAAAAAGGTATCTGCCAGATTGTAAATCATGGTGACTACCTGGCTGATGATGGTCGGGATAGCCAGGGTGGCTACTGCTCTTGGCACAGAAGCCATTTCGAACAGTTCTTTTTCGGACAGTTTTGTCATAACCTTTCATCTTCTTTCTGTTTTTATTTTAAAAAAATTTTTTCCAAAGCAGAAGTCTCGTTTTGTTATGCCGTTTATACCTCCGGGTTAACTGTTCTTTTTCCCCGCCTTATGCTAAAATAAAACCAGGAAAAGGGAGGTGGACAGATGGACACGCAGACAGTCTGGACCAGACAGCATGAAAATGTGTGGAACATGCTTCAGGAAACCGGCCGCTACACAGCCCGGCGGGAATATATACAGCTGGACCTGCAGGAGCAGGCGCCCCTGGTGCTTGCGGCCTACGACTGGCTGGCGGCCCACGGGCCGGATGCCGGAAACCGGCCGGAAGATGTGGACTATCCGGTCTGGGTATCGTTTTCCCGGGACGGCACCATGCTTCCGGATGCGCATACCGTGATTCTGGAACTGGCTCTTCCGCCTTCCCGGATTACGCATATCAACATTGCAAAATGGGGGATGATTCTGAATTATTCCTACATCCCCCTGGATGAGGCCGACCAGGCCCGGCACCAGGAACTGCTGGAGGCCTACCGCGTCAGCGATGCCCAGGCTTTTCTCTCCCGATTTTATCCTCAGATAAAACGGGAAATTCAGGAAAGCTGGATGCGTCTTTTTGACAGCCGGATTTTACCGGGCAATGACCTGGAATATGGAACGATATGGGAGATACGAAAAGAATGGATACGAAAGGTAATCACGCCGGAATAAGCACAAGACCTATGTACACCTTTCAGTCGGATACGGTGTATTCCCTTCTGTACCGGGAAGGGGTCTGCTATTCCCGGAAAGAATATGTGCAGAAAAAATACGGGGAAAGCGCCTGGATTTTTCTGACCGCCTATCAGTGGTTTGTAAAGGAAGCCGGGCAGTATGTGGCTCTGCCCCGAAAGGACGCGTTTCCCTACTGGGTTTACGGGGACCTGTACAGCTTTGACGCCTCCGGGGAGGGACACCTGCTGACGCTGGATGTGCCCGTGGATGAGGCGGTGTTTTTCCGGGCCGCGGACTGGACGCAGATTCTCTGTCTCCGGTATCTGGGTGAAGATGAGGAAGACACGGAATCCTTTTACCGGGAGTTCCGTCTTCAGGGACTCCGGGAGGAAACCGTGATGAAAACCGCCTTTTACCCGGAATGGAAGCGGCGGATAATAAAGAGCTGGTCCCGGCTTTTCCGGTACCACGAACAGATAAAGCAGGGGCATACTGAGGGCCTGGGCAGTATCCAGGCCGGTGTGTGGTGCCTGAAGAAAGAATGGATTCATATGGACGTATAGGAAGGAGACTGACGGAAAATGAAACAGCAGTATACCGCTACTTATGACTCTCCCCTTGGGGAAATTGTGCTGGCTGCATGCGAAGACGGCCTTACCGGTCTCTGGTTTGCCGGACAGAAATATTTTGGTTCTACGCTGAATGGGACAGAAAAGCCCTGGCAGGACGACCTGCAGGCTTCGGCCCCCGCAGTTTCCGAAATATTCGTCCGCACCCGCCAGTGGCTGGATCTCTATTTTTCCGGGAAAAACCCGGATTTCACCCCGCCCCTGGCCCTGGAAGGCTCCCCCTTCCGCCTGCTCATCTGGAATCTTCTCCTGGAAATTCCCTATGGCCAGACCACGACCTACGGGGAGCTTGCCCAAAAAGCGGCACAGAAACTGGGGCGCACCTCCATGTCCGCCCAGGCAGTCGGAAACGCCGTAGGGCATAATCCCGTTTCCCTCATCGTTCCCTGCCACCGGGTCAAGGGCGCTGACGGAAGTCTAACCGGCTACGCCGGCGGAATTGACAGAAAACAATGGCTTTTGAACCTGGAATTGTAGACGGGGACGGGTACCGGCTGGCCGGTACCCGTCCCCGTCTACAATTCCCAAACTATTCTGTCAAATACTCCATCCGGTATTTTTCTGTCGGAGGGTGACGAAATCCCGGTAAACGCCGGGTTCTTTCATCAGTTCCGGATGGGTTCCGTGCTGGGCGATTCTCCCGTCTTTTACAACCAGTATCTGGTCGGCAGCCTGGATGGTGTTCAGCCGGTGGGCGATAACCAGGACGGTTTTGCCTTTTACCAGCTCAGTGATAGCTTCCTGAATATAGCTTTCATTGTCTACATCCACGCTTGCGGTAGCCTCGTCCAGAATAATCAGGTCCGCGTCTTTCAGGATACATCTTGCAATGGAAATCCGCTGTTTTTCTCCGCCGGACAAGGTCGCTCCCCCTTCCCCGATGACGGTGTCGAACCCGTCGGGAAGTTCCATAATAAAATCATAGCACCTGGCTTTGCGGGCGGCTTCCATCATTTCTTCCCTGGTGGCTTCCGGCCGTCCTATACTGATATTGCGGTACACGGTATCCCGGAAAAGATACACCCGCTGAAACACCATGCTGACATGGTCCATCAGTTCTGCCAGAGGCACCTGCCGGATATCCCTGCCCCGGATGCGGATGCTTCCGTCCTTAACGTCCCAGAACCGGACCGCCAGGTTTGCAATGGTGGTCTTTCCTCCTCCCGAAGGCCCCACCAGGGCTGTCATGGTGTGAGGCTTCACGGAAAAACTGACGTCCTTTAGCACATCCTTCTCCCCGTAGGCAAAGGTCACGTGAGAAAAGGACAGTTCCTCCGCCCCGCTTTCGGGCAGATGCTGCCTTCCCTCATCGGCCAGTTCTGCTTCTGCAAACACCGCTTCTATCCGGTCCAGACAGCTGTTCATCACCGTCAGCCGGGTGGACTCTCCATAAAGGGCTTTTAAAGGACCGAACAAGTCAAACACAAAAAGCAGCAGTCCCAGAAGATAAGGCAGGGCAAGTTCCCCGGTCTGCTGCAGGTACACCGCCAGTCCGAACACCGCCGTCATCCCCAGGGCATACAGCAGATTCAGTCCCCGCATCCAGGGCGTCATGGCCTCCTCAAACCCCAGGGAAGTGTCCCTGGAACGCCGGAAATTCTCTGTCAGCTCCCGGGACTTTTCTCCCAGCATATTGTAGCTCTTGATAACACCAATGCCCTCCGTAAAAGAAAGGACCGCCCCGGTCAGATTCTCGCTTTGTTCCTGCCGGATATCCGACTCTTCCATGGCCCGCCGGTTCATCCGTCCGGAAAGCACTACCACAAGCAGACTGACTGCCGCCGTGACAAGTCCTGTCCGCCAGTCGATAAAAAAAGCAAAAAGAACCAGCAGGACTGCCGAAAAGATGTAGCTCATCATGCTGGCCAGGGTACTCATGGCCGTTTCTTCCACAAATATCATATCCGTACTGAGAAGAGAGCTGATTTTTCCCATATTTCCTTCCGTAAAATAGCCCATGGGCATGTTCCGCAGATGGCGCCCCAGCTCCAGCCGTTTTTCCGCCATCATCAGATAGCCGGCCCCGCTCTGCAGACAGTCGCTGCCGAACTGGCATAGAGTCTCCAGCAGCATACACACTGCCAGAATCACTCCCGTTTTCAGACAGTCTCCCCAGGTCAGCGTTCCTTCATAAAAACCCCAGAGTGTCAGAAACGCCATAACAATAGGCATTTTGGAAAAAATGGTCTTCAGCACAGAGCAGAGAAACGCCCACTGAATCCGGCTCCGGTACTGGCCGGAAAACCGTAAAATTCTGCGTATCAGTTTATACATTATCTGAATCCTCCCTTCTTCCGGTCACCTGCCATCTGGCACTTTCCACAGACGCCTTCCAAAGTTTCCGGTAGGCGCCGCATCGCTCCAGCAGTTCCTCATGAGTACCACTGTCCACCAGCCGGCCTTTCTCCATTACACAGATTTTATCCGCATTTTTCACACTGGGAAGGCGATGGGCAATCACCAGAAGCGTCTTCCCCTTCACCACCTGGGAAATGGCTTTTTCCAGCTTATCCTCATTCTCGGCGTCCGTAAATGCGGTAGCCTCGTCCAGGATAATAACCCGGGCGTCCTTTAAAATGGCACGGGCGATGGCAATCCGCTGGCGCTGTCCGCCGGAAAGCTGCTTTCCTCCTTCTCCGGCTTTCGTGTAAATACCTTCCGGAAAGGTTTTCAAAAATTCCATACACTGGGCCCTTCTGGCAGCTTCCATCACCTCTTCATCGGAGGCCTCCGGCTTTCCCATCCGGATATTTTCCAGCAGACTGGTGTTAAACAGATACTGCTCCTGCCCCACATAGGCAATTTCCCCATTCAGGGCCTCCAGGCTCATCTGCCGGATATCCTGACCGCCCAGGGTAATCCGCCCTTCCCCCACGTCATAATAATGAACCGCCAGTTTTGCCAGTGTGCTCTTTCCGGAGCCGGACTCTCCCACCAGAGCTGTCTTCTGTCCCTCTTTGATTTCCAGATTTATCCCTTCCAGAACTTTCGTTTTTTCATAGGCAAATCCCACATTTTCGAAAACCAGATTTCCATTTTTCCCATGGAAAGCGTCCTCCGTCTGTTCCAGGGGCGGCGCGTCCAGCATCTGCTCCAGAGCCGTTATCTTGTACTGAATCTGGGGCAGGGACGGCAGAAAACTCAGCGCTTTTAAAAGAGGAATCCCGATACTTAAGGACAGGCACATTACCAGAATCAGGTCCGGCAGGGTGGACCAGCCTTTCAGCACAAACCAGGAACCCAGGGGCAGGGTCAGCAGCAGAGTGCAGGGCAGGACACTGTTATAGAGAGCCATCCAGGGCCAGCAGGCTTTGTACCAGGCCAGGGTAAAATCCCGGTAGGAACGGATATCCTTTTCAAACCTTTCATAGGACTCCCCGTCCCGGTTGAACACCTTCACTACCTCCATCCCGTTGATGTACTCAATGATGGTATTGTTCATTACCTGCCCTGCCCGGTAATAATTTTCCATATCCTTCATGCCAATGGAATACATGGCCATCATGGCGGCCAGCCCCACTGGCAGGGAAGCCAGGCTGGTCAGGGCCAGCTTCCAGTCTATGAAAAACAGGGCCAGATAAACCACCACGGGAATCACCATGTTACCGAATCCCTCCGGAAGGGCGTGGGCCAGCAGAATTTCCATGCTCTCCACATCGTCCACAAACAGTCTCCGGATACTTCCCGTTCCCTTTTCCTGAATCACTCCAAGCGGCAGGTTCTCCATCCGTTTCTGCAGGGACTCCCGCAGACGCAGCAGAGTTCCGTAAGCTGCCTCGTGGGACAGCACCAGCCCCTGGATATACAGAACTGCATGGAGTACCAGGCCGGCCAGGACCAGCAGGGTCCGGCTGCCCATATAAGCCAGGCTGAGCCGTTCGCCCTGGATAAGCGGGGTGATAATCTGCCAGGCCGCCACAAAGGGCAGGATACTGCCAAGCACTGCCAGAAAAATGACAGCTGCGGCCAGAAAGATTTTCCTTTTGTAAGGGCCGGCATAGGCAAGAATTTTCTGAAACATGTCAAAACCTCCATTTCTTTCGTCTCAGGCAGGGGAAGTCCGCTCCCCCCTGGGCATATTGCGCAAAAAAATAAACGCCAGAATTTCGAAAGAATTCTGTGCGTTTATTTTCCCGCTTTTTCTTATCCGTTTCTACCAGAAACCTGCCTGGTTTTAACAGTTTTCTGCTTATTTTCCATAGTCCCTTGGCAGGACTCCGTACTGCTTTTTAAACGAGGCCGAAAAATGGCTCATATTCGTGTAACCGCTGGCCACTGCCGCCTGACTGACGCTCACTTCCCCCGTTTCCAGCAGGACGGCCGCCCGGGAAAGCCGCTGCCGGATAACATAAGCATGAAGAGAGATGCCTGTCTCCCGGGCGAATCCCCGGGAAAGGCTGCTGACGCTCAAGCCCGCCTCATGGGCCAGCTCTTCCAGGCTGCAGTGGTCCACACAGTTCCGGTCAATTCTCCGGCGGACCTCCAGAATAGCCTCCCGGTCCGTCCGGGCAATGTCCGGCTCCGGCTTCCGGATATCTGTAAACTCCTCCAGGCAGAAGGAAATCAGCTCCAGAAATTTTCCTTCCAGAAGGATTCCGGCAGTTCCTCCCTCATGTCCGGACAGTTTCTGAAGTTCCCGAATCAGGCCAGCCGTCCGGGGACTGATTCCGGTTTTGGTAATCTTCCTGCAGAGACGGAGGATTTTTTCTTCCTCCCTGGCATCGAAATAGGCGCTTACCAGTTCCCGGAAACGGGCCGCCGGTATCTGCAGACTCTGGCAATCGATGCTTTTGTCTTTCTCATAGGTTCCCACGGTAGTCCGGCCGGAATCCAGGTACATGCACATTTCTCCCGGCTCCACGGCAACCGCTTCTTTTCCGTCTTTGAGGCCCCACTCCATGCCCTGCTCCGGGAAAAAAAGGAACTGCACCTCATCCCTGGCGAACCGGGCCTGCTTTTCCACCTGCACGTCTTTGTGAAATTCCATATGCCAGCTGAAAAATCCCATGCCGCACCGGGTACGCTGTTCACGTACATCAAATTCCCCCATGTCCCGGGGAATCTGACGCACAAATCCGGCCATGTCCCGGATATCTCCCCGGTCAAAAAAATCTGTCAGATATTCTCCTGCCGGTCTGATGCTCATCCGTTTTTCTGTCCTTTCTTCCTATCTATCTCACGCTGAATGCGCCAAATCCCGGATACACTGCGGCCTCTCCCAGTTCTTCCTCAATCCGGAGAAGCTGATTGTATTTTTCCACGCGCTCACTTCTGCTGGGGGCGCCGGTTTTAATCTGGCAGGTGTTCAGGGCTACAGCCAGGTCTGCAATGGTGGTATCTCCTGTCTCCCCGGAGCGGTGGGAGGAAATGGCGGTATAGCCGGCTTTGTGCGCCATCTTAACCGCCTCCAGTGTCTCGGACACCGTCCCAATCTGGTTCAGTTTAATGAGGATGGAGTTCCCGCAGCCCAGGCGGATTCCCTTCTGCAGCCGCTCCGTATTGGTAACAAACAAGTCATCGCCTACAAGCTGCACTTTCTGTCCCAGTTCTTTTGTCAGCAGCTGCCAGCCTTCCCAGTCTTCCTCGTCCAGTCCGTCCTCGATAGAGTAAATGGGGTACTTTTCGCAGAGCGCTTTCCAGTGTTCCACCAGCTCTGCAGAGGTGAATTTCTTTCCGCACTTCGGCAGCACGTACTCGCCCTTTTTCCCGCTCTTCCATTCACTGGAGGCTGCATCCATGGCCAGGACAAAGTCCTTTCCCGGTTCATATCCTGCTCTTTTTACTGCCTCCAGAATATACGCAATGGCTTCCTCATCACCTTCCAGATCCGGAGCGAAACCGCCCTCATCCCCCACGGAGGTTGCCAGTCCTTTTTCTTTTAGCAGCGCCTGCAGGGCGTGAAATACTTCCGTGCACCACCGCAGACCTTCCTTAAAACTGGGGGCGCCGGCAGGCATAATCATAAATTCCTGCACGTCCACGGTGTTGGCCGCATGGGCGCCGCCATTTAAAATATTCATCATGGGCACCGGAAGCTGGTTGCCGTTTACTCCTCCCAGAAACCGGTACAGCGGAATATCCAGAGATTTTGCCGCCGCTCTTGCGCAGGCAATGGAAACTGCCAGAATTGCGTTGGCTCCCAGTCTGGATTTATCCTTTGTCCCATCGACCTGAATCATGGCCCTGTCTACCGCATAAGTATTCGAAGCCTCCATTCCTGCCAGCGTCCCGCAGATAACCGTATTGATGTTTTCCACCGCTTTGGACACGCCTTTTCCGCCAAACCGTTCCTTGTCATTGTCCCGAAGCTCCAGGGCCTCGAATTCTCCGGTAGACGCGCCGCTTGGGGCGGCCCCTCTTGCCACGGTTCCATCCGCCAGATGTACCTCTGCCTCCACAGTCGGATTCCCCCGGGAGTCGATGATTTCTCTTCCAGTCACTTTTTCAATTTCCAGATATGCTTTTCCCATTTTTCTTTCCTTTCCCATGGGCCCCTTTTGCCCTTCTGCTCAGGAAAGAAGGACAAAAGGAGTTTCCATGATTTACTCACATGTGGTTAGTTATGTCTAACCTATGTTTATAGTAACAGACTTCGGAGAAAGAGTCAAGAGGAAACCGACGGGGACGGGTACCGGCCAGCCGGTACCCGTCCCCGTCTACAATTCCCAAACTATTCCGACGAATCCAGTTCCAGAAACTGGAGCAGAAGACTGGTATTCATCCGTTCCAGACTGTTGTCCCAGTCGATGTTCAGTAAATCATTGATTTTATCTATCCGTTTCCGGATGGTATTGATATGCACGTACATTTTATCTGCTGTGGCGCTGAAATTCATGTTGTTTTCCAGATAGACTTTCAGGGTGCGGAGAAGTTCCACATTCTTTTTTTCTTTCATTAAATTTTTGTACCGTTCCAGCATGTGCTGCAGTTCTTCTCCGGGAATTTCCAGCCAGGCCAGGGGGCCGAGCTGTGCATAATCCCAGAAACAGCCTCCGGGCTGCATCTGGCTTCCCATTTCCAGAGCTTTCCGGCATCTGCGGGAGCACTCCCGGAGATTCAGCAGGGTATCGGGCTCCAGAAGGATGCCGAATTCCAGTTCCAGGCCGTCACATTTTTCTTTTACCCGCTCCCGGAATTCCCGCAGATAGCCTGTTACTTCTTCCTTTTCGTATGTCCCGGTCTCCGGGGCCTCGATAAAAATCAGTCCTTCGTTCTGACCGGTTATGGCTATCTTCCCGCATTTAGACATGCTGCCTTTCCGGAACGTACCAAGAATTCCTTCCCGGCATCCGGATACCTTTTCCGGACCGGGCTTCTGCCGGAACATGACATAAACATATTTCCTGCTGGTGGAAAGTCCCTGAAGATTGGCCTGGAACATTACTTTTTTGGGATTTTCACTGGCCGAATTCAGCACATAAAGTACAAAGTTCTCAAATCCGATATTCCCCATATCCTGAGCCACCACAATCTGTTCATACAGCCCCTGCAGACTGAGAAACGCAATGCGGATGGCAAACTGGTCGTAATAATCCAGCAGTTCCCGGGACTCCATCACCGCAAAATACGCCTGCACATTTTCATTTACCCGGATAGGAATCCGAATCCAGCTGACCCTGGGAAGATTTTCTGCCTGCTGCTCAACCAGCCGGTACCGGGTCATCTGGATATAATCACAGAGCCGGTGCTTAGTATAAGGCCGGGACGGCTCCCAGAAATCCTCGTCCGACAGTCCAAAAGAATCTGCGATTCTGCGGAAATTCGCAGAGCTGTAATAACTCTTTTTCTCTGCAAAATCATAGAGAAAGGCCGGGAATTTCATTTCCGCCTCCACAGCCTGGAGAATTTTCCGAATCTTCTGCTCCTTATAGGTCAGGCTGGAAATCTGGTACACAGCGCTGCTGTTCATACGAAAACGCCGGATGGTCCGGTTCATCACCACCGTATTTACCTCTGACATAATGTCCATCCATGGCACGGAAAAGGGCATGGAAAGCAGAGGAACATCGTACTGGTCAAAAAGCTTTACCATCTCTTCCGGCACCTGCTCCAGGTACCGGTCCCGCTTGATTACAAAGGCCGAACATTTCTGCATACTTCCTTCCCGGAAGGACTGCGCTATGCATCCCGGCTCCTTCGCAATCACATACCCGGAAGAGAGCACCATCTCCTTCCCCTGGGTCCAGTGAAACGCATCCGGCGCCTCCAGAACAGTAATTCCCTGAATCTCCTTCCCCAGTCCTCTGCTTCCGGCGAGGACGTAAAAATCTCTGAAAAAATCCTGCGCCAGCAATTCCTGTACTGAAATTCCCATCTCTTCTGCCACTCCCTGCTTTTGCCAAATCTTACGCCCAGTTTACCATTTGTGCTTCCGTCTTGTCAATTTCCCGCAGTTTACTCTGCCTTCCTTTCCTCGTACATAGGCTGATAATCTCCGGGCTGACCCGCCTGAAATTCTTCCCGGATTTTTTTCACCAGTTCCGGATTCTGATACAGATCCCATCCGGTCCCTGCCAGTACCCGGGCCGCGTAAAAGGCCCCTTTCTGCCCGATGGTGCTTCCTGCCGCCGCACAGCTCTGCCAGGTATGGGGCGCCACGCCATCCGGCCAGCACACCGCCGTAAACATATTCATGGGCATCAGTCTGCTCACATCCCCGCTGTCGGAGGAAGCGGTAAGGCGGTTCTCCTTCCAGGCCATCCTGTCCAGCACATCCTCCCGAAGCGGCATTTCCGTTTCCACGCCTGCCGCTTCCTGCAGCTGCCGGGCAAACTGCTTCTCCTCTTCGGTATAGACCGGGAGCGGGGTCTCCTGCAGATTCTGCCAGGTCACATTCCCAAAGGAAGGCTCTCCCTTCATCTCACAGCAGCCGTACTCCACCCTGGTTTCCACCCGGGTCTCCGTCATCATGGCGGCACCCTCCGCAACCAGAGTGAGACGCCGCAGAATTTCCTTTACCTGCTCCATATAAGGCGCCCGGACATAATACCAGGCTCCCGCCCGGTCGGGAACAATATTCGGGGCAAATCCGCCGCTGTCCGTCGTATAGTGAATCCGCGCCTGCTCCGGCACATGCTCCCGCAGATAATTGGCCCCCACACTCATCAGTTCCACTGCGTCCAGAGCACTCCGCCCCTTTTCGGGAGCCGCCGCCGCATGGGACGTTTTCCCGTAAAACTTAAATTTCACCGACGCGCTTGCCAGATACCCCTCATCGTAAACCATATTGGCGGACATGGGGTGCCAGCTAAGCGCCAGGTCGCAGCCGTCGAACATATGGTAATATGCCATTTTTACTTTTCCCGACAGAAGCTCCTCCTCCGGGCAGCCGTAGAACCGGATGGTTCCCGGAAGCCCGGTTTCCTCCAGGAACCGTTTCAGCGCCACTGCGGCAGTGGCCGATGCGGCCCCCAGCAGATTGTGGCCGCACCCGTGTCCGGGGCCTCCTTCCACAACCGCCTCCTTTTTTGCCGTACATTTCTGGGACAGTCCCGGGAGAGCGTCATACTCTCCCAGCACCCCGATAACCGGACTTCCGCTTCCGTATTCCGCGTAAAAAGCGTAAGGCAGTTTCTCTTCATTTACAATAACAAATCCTTCCCTGGAGAGCAGCGTCCTGAAAAAATCAGAGGACTTCTGCTCCTCCCCCCCTGTCTCCGGATTTTCCCATATGCTGGTACTAATTTCCCGGCACAGCGGTTCCAGTTCTTCCATTCTGGAAAATAGTTCCTGCTTTTCCATACCCTTCCTCCGTTCTGCTATTTCTCTGCCTCAGCTTCTCCTTTGTGAGCTTTTTTAAATGTCACAATCGCGATTGCAATACTCAGGAATACGCTGGTGAGAATTCCCAGGTAGTTGCTGGCTCCCGGAAGCCAGTTGAAAATGCCCGCGTTAATGGCAACGTTCAGAAGAACGGCATAAATCAGCACTGTCACGGCCAGTTTTTTCTGCTTCATGCCAAACTGCATCAGCAGGGCTCCGAAAAGAGCGGGCAGCAGATAGTTCAGCGCCTCGGTCACTGTTTCCGGCATCATGGACAGCACAGAGCTTCCCAGAATAACCCCCACAGTCAGCACAGAGGTGTTAATCACAATAGAAACGGCCATACCAAGGGTGGCGATAACCGACCCTTTCTCCGTTCCCGGCTCCACCCCTGCGGACACCTGGGCCATGCTGGCACAGGGGACACGCATGTTGGAAATATTTCCGGAAAGAAAGGCCATGTAGGTGCCCACTGGACCCAGCACGGGGAAATAGGAAATCGGTTCCACAAACCACAGTACTCCCACGGCGCTTGCAATGGAAATAAAGGAAGTAACCAGCGCCGCCGGGCGGGGCAGAATGCCGTATACTACAGCCAGTACAAGGGCCGGGGCAAAGGATGCCACCACACCCAGAAATCCGGTGATTTTTCCAATCCGGTTCATACGGGGCATATATTCTTCGTTAAAAAATTTCTGTTTTTCATCCATGGTTATATCCATTCCTTTCGCTTCACTCAGGCACAAAACGTTATGAAAATAT
>DSTFC04002__coassemble_1558_pt1 | contig 13345 bp, 8 predicted proteins | sample DSTFC04002__metabat2_high_PE_021 | metagenome-assembled genome bin DSTFC04002
CATCCGTACCTTTGACGCGGAGAGTCAGCGCTCCATAGAGAATCTGAAAGAAATCACGGTTTATCCGGCAGATGAATTCCCGGAGGAAAAGAACCGGGTGTCTTTTCTGGATTATTTTTCCCCGGAGGAGACGGTTATCTACCTGGATGAGCCGGCCCGGCTTCTGGAGCGGGGGGCGGAAGTGGAAGCGGAAGTGCTGAAAGCCAGAGAAAACCGGGAAAATGAGGAGGAAAGCCGGACCAGGGAGTTTCCTGAGCCGGTATTTTATACCACAGAAGAAATGGTAAAAAAGCTGAACCGGTTTTCCCTGGTTGGGCTTTGTGCCCTGGAAACCCGGTCCCGACCGTTTCTGATACGTGGGCTGTATTCAGTCCAGGCCAGAAGCGTAAATCCATACAACGGCAGTTTCGAACTTCTGACTCAGGATTTGAAGCGGCTGAAGCGCGGCGGAAGCAGGGTCGTTCTGCTGTCCGGTTCCCGGACAAGGGCGAAGCGGCTGGCGGAGGATTTGCGGGATTATAATCTGAGCAGCTTTTACAGCGACGACATGGAGCGGGAGGTCCGGCCGGGAGAGATTCTGGTGGCCTACGGCCATGTGGAGGCCGGCTATGAGTATCCGCTGATTAAATTTGTGGTGATTTCCGAGACGGATATTTTCGGCAGAACCCGGAAAAAGCGGAAAAGGAAAACCTATGAGGGGCAGAAAATCCAGAGCTTTTCCGACCTGAAACCGGGGGACTACGTGGTCCATGAGAACCACGGTATCGGTATCTACCGGGGTATTGAGAAGATTGAGGTGGACAAAGTCACCAAGGACTACATGAAGATATCCTATGCGGACGGGGGGAACCTCTACATTCCCGCCACCCAGATGGACCTGATTCAGAAGTATGCCAGCTCGGACGCAAAGAAGCCGAAACTGAATAAACTGGGAGGACAGGAGTGGAAACGGACCAGAAGCCGGGTCCGGGGCGCGGTGCAGGAAATCGCAAAGGACCTGGTGGAACTCTATGCCATCCGGCAGCAGAAGGAAGGGTTTATCTACGGCCCGGACACAGTCTGGCAGAAAGAATTTGAAGAAATGTTTCCCTTCGAGGAGACGGAGGACCAGCTTCGGGCCATAGAAGAAGTGAAAAAGGACATGGAGAGCCCAAAGATTATGGACCGGCTTATCTGCGGGGACGTGGGATTCGGAAAGACAGAGATTGCCATACGGGCCGCCTTTAAGGCAGTCCAGGAGAACAGGCAGGTGGTATACCTGGTCCCCACCACCATTCTGGCCCAGCAGCACTACAATACCTTTGTCCAGCGGATGAAGGAGTTTCCGGTCCGGGTGGACCTGCTCTGCCGGTTCCGGACGCCTGCCCAGCAGAAAAAAACAATCGAGGACCTGAAAAAAGGGCAGGTGGACATTGTCATCGGTACCCACCGGGTACTGAGTCAGGATGTGGGATTTAAGGACCTGGGACTGCTGATTATCGACGAGGAGCAGCGCTTCGGGGTGCAGCACAAGGAAAAGATAAAAAAACTCCGGGACAATGTGGATGTGATGACGCTGACGGCCACTCCCATTCCCCGTACCCTTCATATGAGCCTTATCGGCATTCGGGACATGAGTGTTCTGGAGGAGGCGCCGGGGGACCGGCTGCCCATCCAGACGTATGTGATGGAATATCAGGACGAGATGGTCCGGGAGGCCATCGCCCGGGAACTGTCCCGGCAGGGACAGGTGTACTATGTGTACAACCGGGTGCGGGATATTCAGGAGATGGCGGCCCGGATTCAGAAGCTGGTGCCGGAGGCCACGGTGGCCTATGCCCATGGCCAGATGCGGGAGCACCGGCTGGAGAGAATTATGTATGATTTTATCAACGGGGATATTGACGTGCTGGTATCCACGACCATTATCGAGACCGGTCTGGACATTTCCAATGTAAATACCATGATTATCCACGACGCGGACAAAATGGGGCTTTCCCAGCTTTACCAGCTCCGGGGGCGGGTAGGCCGTTCCGGCCGGATGGCCTATGCATTTCTGCTCTACCGGCGGGATAAGCTGTTAAAAGAAGTGGCGGAAAAACGGCTGGCGGCCATCCGGGAGTTTACGGATCTGGGAAGCGGTGTGCGGATTGCCATGCGGGACCTGGAAATCCGGGGCGCCGGGAATCTGCTGGGAGAAGAGCAGCACGGCCATATGGAAGCCGTGGGATACGACCTTTACTGCAAGATGCTCAACGAGGCAGTAAAACATCTGAAGGGAGAGGCTCCGGAGGAACTTTACACCACCACCGTGGACCTGAATATCAATGCCTTCATTCCCTCGTCCTACATTCCCAATGAATACCAGAAGCTGGATGTGTACAAACGGATTGCCGCTATCGAGACCGAAGAAGAGCGGGACGATATGCTGGAGGAACTGCTGGACCGGTTCGGAGAACCACCGCGGAGAGTCCAGCAGCTTCTGACCATCGCAGAGCTGAAGGCCTTTGCCCACAGCGCCTGGCTGGTGTCCGTGGAGCAGAAAGGGAACGAATACTGGTTTACCATGTATGAGAAGGCCCGGGTAAAGGCAGCCCGGATTCCGGAACTTCTGGCGCGGTTTCAGGGGGCGCTGACGTTTAAGGCGGAGCCCGTGCCCTGCTTTGTCTACCGGAAACGGCAGACGAATAAAAAGGAGCGGGACGAACAGATTCTGGAACAGGTAAGGGCCATTGTGGAGGATATCCGCGGACTGCGGGAGGACCCTGAAACGGAAACAGAATAACCCCGGGATGGAAACGGAATAAGGGCTTGTCAGGCGGACAAAAAAAGGCTATACTATAAAAGTGTATGACTGCCTGGAGAGGGCAGGAACAAGGAGGAACGGACCAGTTATGAAGAGAAGATTGGCAGTGGCTGTACTGGCGGCCGCACTGGCGGTAACAGCCATGACGGGCTGCAGCAGTGAATTAGACGGCAGCGAAGTAGTGGCGGAGATTGGAGATACCAAAATCACGGCAGATGTGGCGAATTTCTATGCCCGGTACCAGCAGGCACAGTATGAGACGTATTACACCAGTTATCTGGGAGAGGATATGTGGGAGAGCGAGGCCACGGAAGGCTCGACTTATGAGGAAAGCGTAAAGGACAGCATTATGAGCAATCTGCAGCAGATGTATGTCCTGGATATGCATAAGGATGAGTTTGATGTGTCCCTGACCGAGGAGGATGAGGCGGCCATTGAGCAGGCGGCTTCCCAGTTCATCGAAAACAATACCCTGGACGACAAGAATCTGGTTTCCGGGGATGAGGACACGGTGAAGAGATTCCTGGAGCTTCTTACCATCCGGGAAAAGATGGCGGAGGCTATCGGCGCCACGGTGGATACCGAGGTGTCGGATGAAGAAGCAGCCCAGAAGAGTATGCAGTATGTATATTTTTCCACTACTACAACAGATGATGAGGGCAACAGCTCTCAGATGACGGATGAAGAAAAGACCGCCCTGCAGGAGCAGGTGCAGGCATTCCGGGACGGCGCCGTGGACGCGGCGGATTTTGCCGCCTATGCGGAGGAGCAGGGCTACACGGCTTCCACTCTGACCTTTGACAGCGAATCCGTAGACCTGGACAGTAATATTATTGCGGCGGCGGACGAACTGGGAGAAGGAGAGGTCTCTGACGTACTGGAAGGTTCTACCGGATATTATGTCGTAAAGCTGACCAGCCTTCTGGACAGAGAGGCCACCGATGCAGAAAAAACGACTATCGTGGAAGAGAGAAGAACCCAGGCCCTGGCGGACCAGACTTCCTTATGGCTTCAGGAAGACGAGGTAACGGTTCACGATAATGTATGGGACAAAATTGATTTTGTAAAAACCGGCGTCACCATTAAGGATTCCAGCACGGATACATCCGGAGAGGGTACGGACGCATCCGGAGAGAGCGATACTTCCGGAGATACGGCAGAGTAGAACGAAATAAGGAATAAGGCAAAAGGGACGGTTCCGGCGAACCGCCCCTTTTGGGCCTTAAGGGAGGAAAGCAGCATGGCGGAACGGTTTCCACTGTTTGTGGATTTGCGGGGGAAAAAAATACTGGTTGCCGGGGGCGGTCGGGTGGCCCTGCGGAGAGTGAATACGCTTCTGGACTTTGGCCCCCGGATTACCGTGGTGGCAGACCGGGTCTGCCCGGAGCTGGAAGAGTCCGGCCGGGAAGGGAAGCTGGCGCTGGTCCGGCGGCCTTTCCGCAGAGAAGATGTGGAAGGGTCGGAGGCCTTCGTGCTGGCGGCCACCGGAGACGACAGGGTGAACCGGGACATCTGCAGAATCTGCCGGGAGAAGGGCGTTCCGGTAAACAGCGCTTCCGACCACCGGGAATGTGATTTTTATTTTCCGGCCATTGCCCGTGGAGGCGGGACGGTCATCGGCATCAGCGGGAATGGGAAAAACCACCGGGCGGTGGCCCGCATGGCAGCCCGGATACGGGAATGGACAAGTCAGATGAGAGATGAAGGGACAGAGGATGAAGATTAGAATCGGAACGAGAGAGAGCCGGCTGGCCGTTGTTCAGACAGAGCTTGCCGCAGAGAGACTAAGGCAGGTTTATCCGGAGCTGGAGCTGGAAATCGTACCCATGAAAACGACGGGCGACCGGATTTTGCATAAAACGCTGGATAAGATTGGCGGAAAAGGGCTGTTTGTGAAGGAACTGGATATGGCCCTTCTGGAAGGACGGATTGATTTGGCCGTTCACAGCCTGAAGGATATGCCCATGGAAGAGAACCCGGAGATTCCGGTTCTGGCCTATTCCGCCAGGGAGGATGTGCGGGATGTGCTGGTGCTTCCGAAAGGAGCAGGGCACTGGGACCGGACCCTTCCGGTGGGCTGTTCCAGCTTCCGGAGGCGAATCCAGCTGGAGGCCCTGGAGCCCGGAATCCGGGTGGAGAGTATCCGGGGGAATGTACTGACCAGGCTGGAAAAGCTGGATGCGGGACAGTACGGCGCCCTGGTACTGGCAGCCGCGGGACTGAAGCGGCTGAACCTGGAAGAACGGATTTTCCGGTATTTTGAACCGGAGGAAATCCTTCCGGCGGCAGGCCAGGGAATTCTGGCCGTGCAGGGAAGACCGGAGCTGGCCAGTCTCTGCCGGTGTCTGGACCATAAAAAGGAACGGTTCCTGGCAGGCTGCGAGCGGGCTTTCGTCCGGGAACTGAACGGCGGATGCAGTTCCCCGGTGGCGGCCCACGGCAGAATTGTCCGGGGAGAACGGCTGAATCTTCGGGGCCTTTACTACGAAGAAGAGACGGGCCGTTATCAGACCGGAGGCAGGGAGCTTTCCATCCGCTCCTGGGGAAAAGAAGAGGCAGAAGAAGCAGGAAGGAGTCTGGCCGATGAGATGCGAAGCGCGGCAGGAAGCAGATAGAAAGAAAGGAAAAGTCTGGCTGGTGGGAGCCGGCCCTTCAGACATCGGACTGATGACGGTGAAGGGGAAGTACCTGCTGGAACGGGCAGACGTTATCGTCTATGACCGGCTGGCCGGGCAGGGCGCCCTGACTCTGGGAAATCCCGGCGCCCGCTACATTGATGTGGGGAAAACGGCCGGACGTCATCCGGTGCCCCAGCAGGAGATTCACCGGATTCTGGTGGAGGAGGCCAGGAAAGGGAACCGGGTAGTCCGGCTGAAAGGAGGCGACCCTTTTGTGTTCGGAAGGGGAGCCGAAGAGGCCCTGGAGCTGGAAAAAGCAGGGATTCCTTTTGAGATTGTCCCCGGTATTACGGCCGCCACGGCGGTACCGGCCTACCAGGGGATTCCGGTGACCTGCCGGAATAAGGCGTCTTCCCTCCATCTGGTAACTGCCCACAAAAAGGACGGCAGTTTTCCGGATATTCCCTATGGGGCCCTGGCAGAATCCGGCGGCACGCTGGTGTTTTTCATGGGCGTGCACACTCTTCCCCGGATACAGGAAGGAATGCGAAAAGCCGGAATGAAGGAAGAGACACCGGCGGCTGTGCTGGAGCGGGGAACCACAGCCGGACAGAGAAAGATACTGGGGACCCTGAAGGACATCGCAGAAAAGGCGAAAGAGGCGAAGGTGCAGTCTCCGGCCCTGATACTGGTGGGAGAGACGGCCGGTATGCGGGAGCTGGAATGGTACGACAGACGGCCTCTGGCAGGAAAGAAGATTCTGCTTACCAGGCCCCGGGAGGTGAGTGGGGAACTGGCGGCCATGCTCCGGGAAAAGGGAGCCGAGGTGCTGGAGGCGCCTTCCATACGGATTGTTCCTTCCCGGGAGGCCGGGGAGCTGGCCGGGGCTCTGGCGGAAAAGCCGGGGTATGACTGGCTGGTGTTTACCAGCAGGAACGGAGTCCGGATATTCCGGGACAGTCTCCGGCAGGCCCGGGTGGATATCCGTACCCTGGCCGGGGTGAAAGTGGCGGCCATCGGGCCGGGAACCGGAAGCGCCCTGGAAGAGGCGGGCATCTGGCCGGATCTGATGCCGGAGATTTACGATGGCGGACATCTGGGAATGGCGCTGAAAGAGGCGGTAAAGACCGGGGAGCGGGTGCTGCTTCCGAGAGCCCGGAAGGGCAGTCCGGAGGTGACCGCCCCGCTGCTTAAAATTCCGGGGGTGGAAATCCGGGAGATCCCGGTGTATGATACCGTATATGAGACCTGCCCGTTTCTGGATATCCGGAAAGAGATAGAAGAAAAGATTACGGATTATGTGCTGTTTACCAGCGCTTCCACGGTCCGTGGATTTGTTAAGACTGCAGAAGGCATGGATTTCTCCCTGGTAACGGCGCTCTGCATTGGGAAGCAGACGGCAGAAGCGGCCGCCGGATACAGAATGCAGGTGCGGACCGCCCGGGAGGCAACGCCCCGGGCCCTGGTGGAACTGGCAGAGGAAACAGCGGCAGAAGAGACGGGAGCTTTGAAATGAGACGGAAACTGGAACGGGGATACACCACGGGAAGCTGTGCCCAGGCGTCGGCAAAGGCGGCCCTGAAACTCCTGCTTTCGGGAGAAGAAAGCAGGACCGTGACGGTGACCCTGGCAAACGGGGAGACGGCGGTGTTCCCGGTAGAAGAACTGCAGGCGGAGCAGGACTGTGACGGAACCTTCCGGGAAGTCTGCTGCGGCGTACGGAAGCGAAGCGGGGACGACCCGGATATTACCGACGGTATTCTGGTGTACTGCAGGGTGAAGAAAAAAGAGGAGCCGGGAACCGTCCTGGAAGGGGGAACGGGAATCGGCCGGGTGACAAAGCCGGGGCTGGAACAGCCCGTAGGCAGTGCCGCCATCAACCGGGTACCCAGGCAGATGCTGGAAAAAGAGGCACGGGAAGCGGCAGAGCGTTACCACTATCCGGGCGGGCTGGTCCTGACCCTGGAAATTCCGGGGGGCAGGGAACTGGCGGAAAAAACCTTCAACCCCCGGCTTGGCATTGAAGGCGGCCTTTCCGTGCTGGGAACCACGGGGATTGTGGAGCCCATGAGCAGTCAGGCCCTGGTGGACACCATCCGGGCGGAAATCCGGGTAAAGCTGGCGGAGGGCCGGCAGTATCTGGTGGCGGCCCCCGGAAACTACGGGCTGGATTTTCTGTGGGAATCCTGGAAAATTCCGGAAGAGGCCGTGGTGAAATGCAGCAATTTCATCGGGGAGACCGTGGACATGGCGGCAGAAAACGGCGCCCGGGGGATTCTGTTTGTGGCCCATATCGGAAAATTTGTCAAACTGGCGGGAGGCATGATGAATACCCATTCCCGCTGCGGAGACTGCCGGATGGAACTGCTCGCGGCGGCGGCCCTGCGCGCCGGCGCCGGGGAGAAAAAGGCCCTGGCGATTCTGGAGGCGGCCACCACGGAGGCGGCCCTGGATGTGCTGAGCGGGGCAGAACGGCAGAAAACGATGAGAGAAATTATGAAAAAAATCGAAGAGACGCTAAGAAGAAGGGCGGGAGAAGACCTGGCCGCAGAAGCCATGGTCTTTTCCGGCACCCGGGGCATTCTGGGGCAGACGAAAGGAGCAGATACCCTGCTGAGGCAGTTTGCCGAAGAAAACCGGCGTCTGGAAAGGAGCGGGGGAATGAAAGGAAAGCTCTATGGAGTAGGAGTGGGACCGGGGGACCCGGAACTTCTCACCCTGCAGGCGGTGCGGATTATCCGGGAGAGCGACGTCATCCTGGTACCGGGAAAAGTGCCGAGGGAGAGCGTGGCCTGGCAGATAGCCAGGGCCGGGATTCCGGAACTGGAAGAGAAGGAGACCGTGGGAGTGGAAATGCCCATGACCCGGGAGAAGGAGCGGCTCCAGGAGGCCCACCGGAAAGCCCGGGAGAGAATCTGCGGGATTCTGGATGAGGGAAAGCGGGCGGCCTTCCTTACCCTTGGGGACCCCACGGTATATTCCACGTATCTTTATGTACACCGGCAGGTGCAGGAGGCCGGATATGAGACGCAGATTGTAAACGGCATTCCCTCTTTTCTGGCGGCGGCAGCCCGGCTGAACGAAGGCCTGGTGGAAAACACAGGGCAGCTCCATGTGATTCCTGCCCCGGACCGGGAAGCGCTGGAACTTCCGGGAACCCGGGTGTTTATGAAGGCCGGGAAACAGACCGGAAAGCTGAAAAAGCTGCTGGAAGAGGCAGACGTCTCTGCCCGGGTGGTGGAGCGCTGCGGCATGGAAGGCGAGCGTGTCTGGCGTTCCGCCAAAGAGATGCCCGCGGAATTAAGTTACTATTCCCTTGTGATTGTGAAGGACAGGGAGGAAGAATAGATGGTACACTTTGTAGGAGCAGGTCCGGGAGCGCCGGATCTGATAACGGTTCGCGGACAGCGGCTTCTGGAAGCGGCGGATGTGATTCTCTACGCAGGCTCTCTGGTGAATCCGGAGGTTCTGGAAGGGCGTAAGCCTTCCTGCCGGATTTACGACACCGCCCGCATGACGCTGGAAGAGGTGCTGGAGGTTATCCGGAAGGCGGAAGAAGAGGGCGGACAGACGGTCCGGCTTCATACGGGCGACCCCTGCCTTTACGGGGCCATCCGGGAACAGATGGATGCCCTGGAGCGGGAAGGAATCGACTTTGACATGTGTCCGGGAGTTAGCGCCTTTGGCGGCGCGGCAGCCGCTTTGAATCTGGAATATACCCTGCCGGGGATTTCCCAGAGTGTGATTATCACCCGGATGGCAGGCCGGACGCCGGTGCCGGAGCGGGAAAAGCTGTCTTCCCTGGCGTCCCACCAGACGAGTATGGTGCTGTTTTTAAGCACCGGCCTTCTAAGGGACGTGGAGAGAGAGCTGCAGGAAGGCGGATATCCCGGCGATACGCCGGCGGCTATTGTATACAAGGCCACCTGGAAAGAGGAAAAAAAGGTGCTCTGTACCGTGGACACGCTGGCCGGGACAGCAGAAGAGATGGGGGTAAAAAACACGGCCCTGATTCTCATAGGCCGGGTACTGGCTCCGGAGGGCTATGAGCGTTCCAGGCTTTATGACCCCGGTTTTACCACCGGGTTCCGGAAAGGAACAGAGGTATGAGACGGAATACGGTATGGCTGATTTCCTATACGGACCAGGGCGGGATTCTGTGCCGGAAGGCAGGAACGGTTCTGGAAGAGGCGGGATATTCCTGCCGGTACCTGAACCGTCCCCGGGGAAACGCCTGGATGAAGGAGGCCTGGGAGCAGGCCGGAACGCTTCTCTTTGTCTGTGCGGCGGGAATCGCCGTGCGGATGGCGGCGCCGTATATAAAGGATAAACTGGAAGACCCGGCTCTGCTGGTGATGGACGAAAGGGGACGGTTTGTCATTCCCCTGGTTTCCAGTCATGCCGGCGGAGGCGGAAAGCTGGCTTTGTTTCTGGGGGAGAAGCTGGGGGCCTGCCCGGTGCTTACCACAGCCACGGATACAGAAGGCCTCTTTGCGGTGGATGTGTTTGCCCGGGAAAATGCGCTGGTGACGGGAGAGCGGGAACTGGTAAAGCACATCTCGGCCACCCTTCTGAAAGGGGAAAAAGTGGGATTTTTCAGCGAACTCCCCGTGGAAGGGAAGGTGCCGGAGGAACTCATCCGGTGCCGGAGCCGGGCAGAACTGGAGGCCTGTTCCCTGGGAATTCTGGTGAGTCAGAAGGGAAGACAGGAGGCCCTGCCTCAGAAGCCGGGCCGGATTCTGGTGCTTTCACCCCGGAATGTGGCGGTGGGCATGGGCTGTAAAAAAGGCGTGCCCCTGGAACAGGTCCGGGCATTTTACCGGGAAGTGCTGGAACAGGCCGGAGTGGACGCCCGGCAGGTTACGGGACTTTTCAGCATTGATTTAAAAAAAGAGGAACCGGCCTTGTGCGGGCTGGCCAGGGAGGAAGGGATTCCTTACCGGACGTTTCCGGCAAAGGAGCTCTCCCGGATAGAGGCAGTCAGTGAGGAATCGGACTTTGTACGGCAGACTGTCGGCGTGGGTAATGTCTGCGAACGGGCGGCCCTGCTGGGATGCCGGTATGACGAAACCGGCCGGACCTCCGGATGCGGGCAGCCGGAGGCAGAAACCGGACCAGGAATGCTGCTGGTCCCCAGGCAGAAAAAAGAAGGAATGACGGCGGCTCTGGCCGTGACAGAAAGGAGCGTGCGCTTTGGGTAAACTGAGTGTGACCGGCATCGGGCCGGGGGGATATGAGGATATGACGGTACGGGCGGTCCGTACCCTGGAAGCCTGCGACATCATTGCAGGCTACACGGTTTATGTGGAGCTGGTGCGTCCCTTTTTCCCGGGAAAGACCTTTCTGACCACGCCCATGCGGCAGGAGGAGGAGCGGTGCCGGATGGCCTTTCTGGAAGCGGAAAACGGCGCTTCCGTGGCCCTGGTATGCAGCGGGGACGCCGGCGTTTACGGCATGGCCGGACTGATTCTTAAGATGCAGGAGGCGTATCCCCATGTGGAGGTGGAAATCATCCCCGGGGTGACTGCGGCGCTTTCGGGAGCCGCCCTTCTCGGCGCCCCCCTGATTCACGATTTTGCCGTCATCAGTTTAAGCGACCTGCTGACCCCCTGGGAGGACATTGCCAGGCGGCTGGAAAACGCGGCGGAGGCGGATTTTGGCATCTGTCTTTACAATCCCTCCAGCAGGAAACGGAAGGACTATCTGAAAAAGGCCTGCGACCTGGTGCTGGGATACCAGCCGGAGGATACGGTCTGCGGTCTGGTGAGGAACATCGGGCGGGAGGGAGAGGCGGTTCATATCTGTACGCTGAAAGAACTTCGGGATACAGAAGCGGACATGTTTACCACCGTGTTTATCGGGAATTCCCGTACCCGGGAAAAGAACGGAAGAATGATAACACCGAGAGGATACCGCAATGAAAGAAAGGAAAGATAGCATCCTGCTGTTTGCAGGGACAACCGAAGGACGGAATCTGGCGGAGGCGCTGCGGCAGACGCCGCTTCTGGTCTGGGTCTGCGTGGCTACGGACTATGGCAGGGAGCTGGAACCGGAAGGAGAGAATATCCATGTCCGGGCAGGCAGGATGGACGCAGAAGAGATGGCCCGGTTTGCCAGAGAGAAAGAAATCTCCCTGGTACTGGACGCCACCCATCCTTTTGCCCGGGAGGCCACCGGCCAGATCCGGCAGATGGCAGAAGCCTGCGGCCTGGAGTACTGGCGGGTGCTGCGGGGAGGGCGGACGGCAAAACCGGAGGAAGCTCCCGGAGAGGAAGTCCGGGTGGAATCGGTAAAGGAAGCCGTCGCGTATCTGAAACATACCGAAGGGAATATCCTGATAACCACCGGCGGAAAGGAACTGAAGACTTACCAGGAGCTTCCGGACTGGAAGAACCGCTGTTACGCGCGGGTGCTTTCCACGCCGGAGGCAGTAGAAGGAGCGGCGGCCCTGGGATTTCAGGGCGCCCACCTGCTGGCCATGCAGGGACCCTTTACGGAGGAACTGAACCGGGCGCTGCTGGGACAGGTCCGGGCGGCCTGGATGGTGACCAAGGATTCCGGTTCCCCGGGGGGACTGGAGGAGAAGCTGGAGGCGGCCCGGAAAGCGGGCGTCAGGACCGTGGTGATTGGAAGGCCGAAGGAGAGCGGACTGGAAATGGAAGAAACGCTGAGACGGCTTCAGAAACGGTATGGTTTCATTATCCCGCGGGAAATTGTGCTGGCCGGAACCGGTCCCGGTTCTCACCGGCTCTGGACCCGGGAAGTCCGGGAGGCCGTGGAAGGGGCGGACGTCCTTATCGGTGCGCGGCGGATGCTGGAACAGGCCGGCGCGTCCGGGAATTCTGCCGGGCCGGGGGCGAAGCCCTGCTTTGCAGAGTACCGGGCGGAAGAAATCAGAAAGTATATCGAAGACCATCCAGAGTTTCGCAGAATTACCGTCCTGCTGTCCGGGGATACCGGATTTTACAGCGGCGCCCGGAACCTGGCACGGGTGCTGGGGAAAGAGCGGGTACGGATTCTGCCCGGCATCTCTTCTGTATCCTGCCTGGCGGCGAAGCTGGGAGAACCTCTGGAAGGAGCAGGACTGGGAAGCCTTCACGGGAAACAGGAGAATGTGACGGCGCTGGTCCGGGAATATGGCCGGGTGTTTCTTCTGGCCGGGGCGGCTGCGGATATTCCGGAGGTGTGCCGACGGCTGACCGAAGGAGGACTGGGGCATACCCGGGTAACTGCAGGGTGCCATCTTACGGAACCGGAAGAACGGATTCTGGAAGGAAGGGCGGAGACCTTCTGTGAACAGTACTGCCGGGAGATGCCGGATGGGCTTGCCGTTCTCTTTTTGCACTGGCAGGAGTGGGAATCCCCCCGGGTGACGCCGGGGCTTCCCGACGACCGGTTTGTCAGGGGGAAAGTGCCCATGACAAAAAGCGAGGTGCGCAGTGTGATTCTTTCCCGGCTGGCTCTGCGCAGGCATACCCGGCTCTGGGATATCGGGGCGGGAACCGGCTCCGTGGCCCTGGAGGCGGCCCTGCTTGGCAGCGGGGGCCATGTATGGGCGGTGGAAGAAAACCCGGAAGGGACGGCGCTTATCCGGGAGAACCAGAACCGGCTGGGCGTGGAGAACCTGACTGTTGTGGAAGGGAGGGCGCCGGAGGCGCTGGAAGAGCTTCCTGAACCGGACGCCGTGTTTATCGGCGGAAGCGGCGGCCGTCTGGAAGAGATTCTGGAGACGGTGCGCCGGAAGAATCCCAAAGTGCGGGTGGTCTTGTCCGCTATTACGCTGAATACCCTTTCTGCCTGCCTCCGGTACGGGGAGGCGCACCCGGAACTGAAACTGGAAACGGTGCAGATACAGACGGCCCGGAGCAGGAAGGCGGGAGCCTGCCAGCTGATGCAGGGCATGAACCCGGTGTGGATAGTGACCCTGGAGCCGGAACAGGAG
>DSTFC04002__coassemble_1561_pt1 | contig 13320 bp, 12 predicted proteins | sample DSTFC04002__metabat2_high_PE_021 | metagenome-assembled genome bin DSTFC04002
GTCATAAAATGGTCAAAAAATTCACAATAGAAAAATAAATATTTAACAATGAAAAAACTATTGACGAAAAAATTAGACCGTAGTACAATCGCGGTAGATGAAGGAAATTCATATTTATGAAATTTTAAAAGGAGCGGATTATGAACATTAAGAAGACATTTCACACGATTGACACCCACACCTGCGGAGAACCGACCCGGAATGTCATTGGAGGAATTTCAGCCATACCGGGAAGCACTATGGTAGAGCGGATGGAGTACATGTCCACGGAGGGGGACTGGATCCGGAAGCTTTTAACCTTTGAGCCCCGGGGAAATGATGTGATGTCCGGAACGATTATCACTCCGCCCTGCAGACCGGAAGCTGATGTAGGCGTGCTGTATTTTGAAGTGGGCGGCTGGATGCCCATGTGCGGCCATGACACCATCGGAGTGGGGACGGCCCTGGTGGAATCGGGAATGGTAGAGGTGAAAGAACCGTATACGGACGTTACCCTGGACACCCCGGCAGGCCTGGTGCGCCTGAAGATTAAAGTGGAGAACAACCGGGCGGTCAGCGTGACCTTTGTCAATGCACCGGCCTTTGTTATGAAAAAAGACGCGGTGGTACAGACGAAAGAATTTGGAGAAGTAAAACTGGATATTGCATATGGGGGCAATATCTACGGTATTCTTCCGGCAGCACAGTTCGGACTTTCCATTGTTCCGGAAAAAGCCAGTGAAATTGTAAGAGTGGGCAACATTATCAAAGATGCGGTCAATCAGCAGATTCCGGTATGTCATCCTGAGATTGCATTTGAAAATCACGTAACCCACATAGAATTTTACCAGGGCAGTATCCGGAATGAAAAGCCGGTACGCAATGCGGTGGTGATTCCGCCGGGAGCGATTGACCGTTCCCCCTGCGGCACAGGAACTTCCGCAAAGCTGGCTGTTCTGTCTGCGAAAGGAGAAATTCATCCGGGCGAAAGTTTTGTACATGAAAGTATTATCGGCAGTCAGTTTACCTGCAAATATCTGGGAGATACGGAAGTGGCCGGAATCCCGGCAGTGATTCCGGAAGTGACGGGAACTGCCTGGGTAACCGGAATTCATACCTTTATTCTGGAACCGGACGATGTGTTCCAGACAGGGTTCCAGCTGAAATAATTACAGTAGAAGGAGAGTGGAAGAAGAATGGAAGAACTGAGAGTAAAAAATCATCCTATCCTGGGAGAACTGGAGGAGACAGAGACCGTGGAGATTACGGTGGACGGAAAAAAACTTCAGGCCAGGAAAGGCGAGATGATTGCGGCGGTTCTGATGGCCAACGGCATCAAAATTCACCGCTATACAGCTCATAAGCACGAACCCCGCGGGATTTTCTGCGGAATCGGGCAGTGTACGGACTGTGTCATGACAGTAAACGGCAAGCCCAATGTGCGGACCTGCATTACGCCGGTGGAAGCAGGAATGGTTATCGAAACCCAGGAAGGGTTCGGCAAAAAGGAGGTGCGTCAGTCATGAAAAAGGAAGTAGTCATCATCGGAGGAGGCCCGGCGGGGCTGGCAGCCTCCATTGAAGCCGCCAAAGGCGGGGCCCAGGTTCTGGTTATTGATGAAAACAAACGGCCCGGCGGCCAGCTGTTTAAACAGATACATAAGTTTTTCGGGTCGAAAGCACACAATGCCGGTATCCGCGGGATTGATATCGGAAAACGCCTGCTGGAGGAGACGCAGGAGTGCGGTGTGGAAGTCTGGCTGGACAGTGCGGTAATCGGTATCTTCGAAGGAAAACGGGTCGCTGTTCTCCGGGAGGGGAAGACGGTAACCGTAGAGGCAGAAAATATTATTATCTGTACCGGAGGAGCGGAGAATCCGCTGCGTTTCCCGGGCTGGACGCTTCCCGGCGTGATGGGAGCGGGAGCCGCCCAGACTATGATAAATGTAAACCGGGTACTGCCCGGAAAGAGGGTGCTGATGGTAGGCTCCGGAAATGTAGGAGTGATTGTGGCTTATCAGCTTCTTCAGGCAGGGGCCGATGTGGTAGGAATCGTGGAAGGCATGCCGAAAATCGGCGCTTACGGTGTTCACGCGGCCAAGCTGAGACGGGCAGGAGTTCCCTTCTTCCTGAGCCATACCATTGCTGAGGCAAAAGGAAACGGAAAAGTAGAAAAAGCAGTCATTGCAAAATTTGAAAACGGTAAAATCGTAAAGGGAACGGAACTGGAAACAGACGTGGACGTTATCTGCTCTGCAGTCGGACTCCGGCCTCTGACGGAACTGGCTTCCATGGCAGGGGTTCACCAGGAATTCATTCCGGAGATGGGCGGCTGGATGCCCATTCACGATGAAAATATGGAAACCAGCGTGAAAGGAATTTACGTGGCCGGAGATACCGCCGGGGTGGAAGAAGCCAATACTGCCATGGATGAAGGCAGACTGGCAGGCACAGCGGTGGCTCAGGCGCTGGGATATCTGCCGGAGGAAGAGGCAGAAAGCCGGAAACAGGAAATCCGGGAACGGCTGAATGCCCTCAGGCAGGGACCGTTTGGAGAGCGGCGCATGAAAGCAAAGCAGAGAATCATAGAGAAAGGGGCACAAATCTGATGGGAAACGGAATACTGACAGACGGATATCCGACAATGGAAGAGATTAAAAAGGCGAATGGCTGGCCCACCGAAGAGCGGTTTGCAAAGGGGCCGGTGGCTGTAGTGGAGTGTGTACAGGAAATCCCCTGCAATCCCTGCGAAAATGCCTGTCCCTCACATGCTATCTGTGTGGGAGAACCGATTACCAGAACGCCCCAGGTGGACCGGGAGAAATGTACGGGATGCGGACTCTGTGTGGCAGCCTGCTCCGGCCTGGCCATTGTGGTGATTGACAAGACTTACTCAGAGACAGAAGCCACGGTCAGCTTCCCCTTTGAGTACCTGCCTCTTCCGGAAAAAGGAATGAAGGTAGACGCCCTGAACCGGGCGGGAGAATACTGCTGTGAAGGAACCATTGTACGGGTGATGAATCCGGCAAGAAATGACCATACCGCAGTGGTAACCATGGCGGTGCCGAAAGAATATATTGATGAAGTGCGGACCATGCGGCGGCGGAATCTTCCGGAGAAAGGAAGAGGATTCGAGCCGGTTATGCCGGAAGGCTATATCGATGACGACGTGATTGTCTGCCGCTGTGAAGAAGTAACGGCAGGAGAAATCCGGAAAGCCATCCGGGAATACAAAGGAGAATCGGTTACGGAAATCAAACGGCGCGTTCGGGCAGGCATGGGACTCTGCCAGGGCAGAACCTGCGGAAAACTGGTAACCAGACTGATTCAGGAGGAGACGGGAAAACAGGCTTCCGAAGTTCGTCCGTCCACAGACAGACCGCCGGTAAGACCGGTTACATTTGGTGAACTGGCAGGTACAGAGGAAGGAGGAGAAGACCATGAGTAAAACCTTTGACGTGGCAGTAATCGGCGCCGGAGCCGTGGGCTCTTCCGTGGCATATTTTAACACAAAGGCCGGAGCGGATGTGGTGCTCATCGACGCCGGGGACATTGCAGAGGGAACCAGCAGCAAAAGCGACGGAAATGTGCTGGTCTGCGACAAAATGCCCGGATTCGACGCCCTGTTTGCCAAGGCCAGCCAGGACATGTTCGAGGGACTGAGCAAAGAACTGGATTATGAGATTGAATGGCGGCAGAAAGGAAGCCTTTATCTGCTGGAGACGGAAGAAGAAATCGAGATTGCAAAAGGATTCTGCGAGGATATGAAAAAATGCGGAATTCAGATGCGGATTCTGGACAAGAAAGAAGTACATGAGGACGAACCGCTTCTGGCGGAAGACGTTCCGGCAGGGCTGGAGACCATCAGCGACGGCTCTGTTTATCCCATCGGCCTGGCGTACGGCTTTGCCCTGACTGCAGAGAAAAAGGGCGCCACGCTTATGCTTCACAATCCGGTGGAAGGGATTGAAAAAGACGGGGACGCCTTTGTTATCCATACGAAAAACGGGGACGTTCTGGCGAAAAATGTAGTGAACTGCGGCGGTGTATGGGCGCCTGTCATCGGAAAAATGGTGGGCCTGGAGATTCCCATCAGCGCCCGGCAGGGACAGATACTGGTATCCGAACAGACCTTCCAGGTGGCCAGAAGAAAAGTACATGAATTCGGCTATATGCTGACCAAGTTCCAGAGCGGAACCTATCAGCGCCCGGTTTCGGAAAAGGTAGAACGAAACGGTGTGGCGTTTGTATTTGAACCCACCGCGGCAGGCAACTTCCTCATCGGTTCTTCCCGGAAATTCGCCGGAGAAGATATCCGCAGCGACATTGAGGTGATGGAAGCCCTGGCTGAGCGGGCGGTACGGTTCTTCCCGGTGATGAAGAACATAAAAGTTATCCGCTCCTACAGCGGGCTTCGGCCCTACACACCGGACCATATGCCCATTATTTCAGATACCCCGGTTTCCGGTTTCTACATTGCGGCAGGACACGAGGGAGATGGAATTGGTCTTTCCCCCATTACCGGAAAAGTAATGGCGGATATGATAGCAGGCAAAGAACCATTTATGAATCTGGAACCGCTGAGCTATAAACGGTTTCTGGAAAACTGATTTCAGGAAAGGAAGAAAGCGATGAACAAGAATTTTAAAGGCGTATACGCAGTGGCGGTGACTCCCTTTAAGGAAGACGGAAGTTTTGATGTGGAGTCTGCAAAAAAACATCTGGACTGGCTCATTGAGAAAGGAGTACACGGAATCTGTATTCTGGGAGCCACGGGCGAGTATCAGAGCGTTTCCAATGAAGAACACAAAGCATATGTAAAAGAAATCGTTCCCTATATCTGCGAGAGAACCAGCGTGATTGTGGGAGCCTCCAGAGAGCGTCCGGAAGATGTGGTGGACCTGGTGCAGAATATCAAAGAGTGCGGCGGTCATGCGGCCATGGTGCTTCCGCCCTTCTACTGCCATCCCTCCCAGGACGAGATTGTAGAGCATTACCGCTATATTATGGAAAAAACCCAGTTCCCCATTGTGGCTTATAACAATCCGGGTTCTGCCGGAATTGAGATTGAAAAAGAGACCTTCCAGGAGATTTTCAAACTGAGCCATACGGCAGTGGTAAAAGAATCCAGCGGAAGCATGCAGAAACTGACGGAAGTGCTTATTGACGCGCCGGAAGAAGTTTCCGTATTCTGCGGATGCGACAACCTGGCCTTCGAAAGTTTTGCAGACGGTGCAGTAGGCTGGATTAGCATGCTGGCAAACGTGGCGCCGGCGGACTGCGTAGAGCTCTTTAACCTGGTACATGAGAAAAAAGACCTGGAGGCAGCCTTCGCTGTATACAAAAAACTGCTTCCGGCCCTGAATGTGCTGGAAGGATTCCCGAAACCGGTACAGGCGCTGAAGTACGGACTGAAGAGCCGGGGACTGAACGGAGGATATGTGCGCAGACCCAGGAAAGAACTGACGGACGAAGAAAAGGCATTTATCGACAGAGAAATGCATCTGGACGAAATCAAATAAACCAGCAGGCGAAAGGAGAAAGAAATATGGATATTCGGAAACTGTATATTAACGGAGAATGGACGGACTCAGTGAGCGGAGAATACATTGAGATTGAAAATCCGGATACAAAAGAAATTTTTGCAAAGGTTCCAAGAGGAAATGCCGATGATGTGGATAAGGCCGTAAAAGCAGCGCGCGCAGCGTTTGAGACCTGGCAGTATACTCCCCTGGAAGAGCGGGTAAATCTGATGAAGAAAGTACTGGCCGGACTGAAGTCCCGCCGGGAAGAACTGATTCATACCATAACCAGAGAGCTCGGGTCTCCCGTGAAGGTATCGGCGGAGGTACATACCGACCCATTCCTCCTTGAGACGGAGCATTATATAAAAGTAGCTTCTGAATTTTCATACGAAGTGCGCCGCCAGACCTCTGTGGTCCGCCGGGAACCGGTGGGTGTAGTAGGAGGCCTGACTCCCTGGAACTTCCCGCTGGAACAGATTGAGAAAAAAGTAGTGCCGGCTCTGCTTGCAGGCAACTGCGTTGTGCTGAAACCAAGCCAGTATACCCCCATGACAGCCTATATTCTGGCTGAAGAGATTGACAAAGCCGGCTATCCGGCAGGTGTATTTAACCTGGTAACCGGAAGAGGCGGAGAAGTGGGCGACGCCCTGGCTGTTCACCCGGATGTGGACATGATTTCCTCTACCGGTTCCACGGCCGCCGGCCGGGAAGTGGCCAGAAAGGCACTGGTAAACATTAAAAAGATTGCCCTGGAACTGGGCGGAAAATCCGCAGCCATCCTGTTAAAGGGCGGAGACTGGGAGCAGGGAATCCGTTCCGTTCTGGATACAGTAATGTTGAACGGAGGCCAGACCTGCAACGCATTGACCCGTCTTCTTGTTCCGGAAGATGAACTGGAAAAGGCAGAGGAAATCCTGGTGCGTCAGACCGCCGGCTATAAATTCGGACCGGTGGAAGATCCGGAAACAGACATGGGACCTCTGGCAAGCCGCAAACAGTTTGACCGGGTAAAAGGCTACATTGAGCTGGGAATTCAGGAAGGTGCAAGAGTGCTTCTTGGAAAAGTGCCGGAAGATGACGGCAGCTATAAAGTAGAGCCCGTTATTTTCAGCGATGTAAAGAGAGACATGCGCATTGCCCAGGAAGAAATCTTCGGACCGGTGCTGGTAGTGCTTCCTTATAAAGATGTAGAAGAAGCAGTATCCATTGCCAACGACAGCATTTACGGACTGGCCGGCGGTGTGTTCGGACCGGAAAAAGAGGCGAACGAAGTGGCAAGGCAGATGAAGACCGGTACCGTATATGTCAATGCCGGACAGTGGGATGTAGCTTCTCCGTTTGGCGGATACCGTCAGTCCGGACTTGGCCGGGAAGGCGGAGTGGAAGGCTACGAGGAATTCCTGGAAGTAAAGACCATTTACGATAAATAATAAGGAAAACTGCGCCAAAGATTCCGGAAAAAAGAGAGAGGGAAATCACGGTCCCCTCTCTTTTTTTCCGTCCCGGATTATGGTAGGATGAAATCAGGAAACAAAAAACGAAAAGGAGGTAACTGAAAATGAAAGTCGGAACTGTAAAAGAGATTAAAAAGCAGGAATACCGTGTGGGACTTACCCCGGATAATGTGAAAAGCTATGTAAATGCCGGGCATGAAGTCTTCGTGGAAAAAGACGCCGGAGCGGGGTCCGGTTTCTGCACCGAAGAATATGCGGCGGCCGGCGCTGTGATTCTGGATACGGCAAAAGAAGTCTGGGATACGGTAGACATGATGGTGAAAGTAAAAGAGCCTCTCGCAGATGAATATCCTCTTTTCCACGAAGGGCTGATTCTTTATACCTATCTTCACCTTGCCGCGGACCGGCCGCAGACGGACGCCCTGATGGCAGGAAAAGTAAAGGGAGTGGCCTATGAGACTCTGGTGGAACGGGACGGCAGTCTTCCTCTTCTGGCGCCTATGAGTCAGATTGCAGGGCGGCTTTCCATTCAGGAAGGGGCAAAATATCTGGAAAAAATTTTCGGCGGAAGAGGTGTTCTGCTTTCCGGCGTGCCTGGGACTCCGAAAGCAAAGGTGGTAATTGTAGGCGGCGGAAGCGTGGGGACAAACGCCTGCAAGATTGCCGTGGGCATGGGAGCGGATGTGACGGTCATCGACCTGAATATCCACCGGCTTGCCTATCTGGATGATATCTTCGGCGCGAGAATTCAGACCCTCTATTCTACGGACGCCAATATTGAAAACGCAGTCAGGGAGGCGGACCTGGTAGTGGGCTGTGTGCTGATTCCCGGACTGGCGGCGCCGAAGCTGATAAAAGAAAAATATGTCCGCGAGATGAGACCGGGCTCTGTGATTGTGGACGTGGCAGTGGACCAGGGCGGATGCTGTGAGACCACAAAAGTGACCTATCATGACGACCCCATTTATGAGGTGGACGGTGTAATTCACTACTGTGTGGGAAATATGCCCGGCGCGGTACCGAGGACATCCACTATCGCCCTGACAAACGCCACCCTGAAATACGGCCTGGAAATTGCAGGAAAAGGACTGGAAAAAGCGTGCCGGGAAAATACCGTGCTTTACTCGGCTGTAAATACATATGACGGAAAGCTGACCTGTAAAAATGTGGCGGACAGCTTCGGCATGGACCACACAGAAATTACAGAGCTTTTCTAAGTTTTATAATAAGGAAAAGAGTTCCGGATACGGGACTCTTTTTCTTAGTTTACAAAATGGGGCATCTGTGCTATCATATATATAACAAAGACGGCGAAAGAGGGATAAGCTATGATTATTGAAATTGATTTTAACAGCGATGAGGCGATTTACATTCAGTTGCGAAATCAGATTATTATGGGAATTGCGACGTCCACCATCCACGAGGGAGACTCCCTGCCGTCTGTCCGACAGCTCGCGGATAATATTGGCATTAACATGCATACGGTGAACAAAGCGTATAATGTTCTGCGGCAGGAGGGCTTTCTCCAGCTTGACAGAAGAAAAGGTGCCGTTATCTGTATTGACGCCAATAAGCTGCAGGCTCTGGCGGACATGAAAGAGCAGCTAACGATTGTACTTGCAAAAGGGAGCTGTAAACAGATTACAAAAGAAGAAGTACATCAGCTTGTGGATGAAATCTATGACGAATTAAGGAGATAATAGAGGTATATGACAGAACAGAATTTTACACGACAGGCACAGGAAGCGCTGCGCATGGCGGAGCAGACTGCGCTGGAGCAGAGAGCGCCCTATGTGGGAACAGAACATCTGCTGCTGGGACTGAAAAAGGTCTATACCGGTGTAGCGGGACAGGTGCTGGAAATGAACCATGTCAATGAAGAAGAAATGCAGAAGACCATGGAAATGCTGGTATCTTCGCCGGCAGACGGTACTCTGACGAGAAGAAAACCGGCCCGCAGCCCCCGGCTTGCATGGATTCTGGAGGAAAGCCAGAAAGAGGCGGCGCGGTTTGGCGCGGAAAAAGCGGGAACCGAGCATATGCTTATTGCCATGCTGCGGGACGTGGACTGCGTTGCCACCCGGATGCTGCTGACCCTGAACATCAATATCCAGAAGATTTTCCAGGATCTGCTGGAAGCCATGGGAATTGACCCCAGGGAATATGCCGAGAGCCAGAAAGAGGGCGACGGCAGAGGCGGTATCCTGGAACAGTACAGTACGGACCTGACCCAGGAGGCACGGGAAGGAAAACTGGATCCCGTGGTCGGAAGAGAGCAGGAGATTTCCCGGATTATGCAGATACTCAGCCGCAGGACGAAGAACAACCCCTGCCTGGTAGGAGAACCGGGAGTCGGCAAGACGGCGGTAGTGGAAGGGCTGGCCCTTCAGATTGCAGATGGAATCGTGCCGGAAAGCATGCGGGATAAGCGGATTCTGGTGCTGGATCTGCCCGGCATGATTGCCGGTTCCAAATACCGGGGTGAATTTGAAGAGCGGATGAAACGCCTGATTCGGGAAGTGAAGGCCTCCGGAGATGTGATTCTTTTTCTGGATGAGCTGCACACCATCATCGGAGCCGGCGGGGCGGAAGGAGCCATTGACGCTTCCAACATTCTGAAACCCTCCCTGGCCAGGGGCGAATTTCAGCTTATCGGAGCCACTACCCTGGAAGAATACCGGAAATATATTGAAAAGGATGCCGCCCTGGAGCGGAGATTTCAGCCGGTTACTGTGGAAGAGCCGGACGAGGAACAGTGCCTGGAGATTCTGAAGGGGCTGAAAACCCGGTACGAACGGCACCACGGCGTGGAGATAGAGGAAAAAGCCCTGGAGGCAGCAGTACATCTGGCAAAGCGCTATATCAGCGACCGGTTCCTGCCGGATAAAGCCATTGACGTACTGGACGAGAGCTGTTCCCGCGTTCGGCTGAGAGGATTCCAGGTGCCGGAAAACATGAAGAAACTGGAAGAGCAGGAACGGCAGACTGCCGCGGAAAAAGAGGATGCCATCCGCCAGGGAAGAATGGAGGATGCGTCCCGGCTCCACAAAGAACAGCAGGAGATAAACAAAAAACTGGAAGCTGCCCGGAAACGGTTTGAAAAGCGGACGGAGAACAAAAAGGCACTTGTAACAGAGGAAGATGTGACCGATGTTATCTCCGCCTGGACCCGGATTCCGGTCAGCCGGCTCAGCGAGACAGAGACAGCCCGTCTGGGCAGACTGGAAAAGACACTGGAAAAACGGGTTATCGGCCAGGAAGAGGCCGTGGAAGTGCTGGCAAGAGCGGTGAAACGGGGACGGGTAGGACTGAAAGACCCGGGACGTCCCATCGGTTCCTTCCTCTTTCTTGGACCTACCGGCGTGGGAAAGACAGAGCTCTCCAAGGCTCTGGCGGAAGCTCTTTTCGGGGACGAGAATGCCATGATACGGGTAGATATGTCCGAATACATGGAAAAACACAGTGTCTCCAAAATGATAGGGTCCCCTCCGGGATATGTGGGACATGAAGAAGGCGGACAGCTCAGTGAAAAGGTGCGGAGAAATCCGTACTCCGTTATCCTTTTTGACGAGATTGAAAAAGCCCACCCGGATGTATTTAATATTCTGCTTCAGGTTCTGGACGACGGACATATTACCGATTCCCAGGGCCGGAAGGTGGACTTCAGAAATACGGTTATTATCATGACTTCCAATGCCGGGGCAAAGGCCATTGTAGAACCCAAAAAGCTGGGATTTGGTGTAAAGGAAGATGCCGAGGGCGATTATAAGCGGATGAAATCCAATGTAATGGACGAAGTGCGCCAGATTTTCCGCCCGGAATTCCTGAACCGGATTGATGAGATTATCGTATTCCGCCAGCTTGACGAAAAGGACATGAAGAAGATTGCCGGACTGATGTGCCGAGAGGTGGTACAGCGCGCAAAAGAACAGCTGGATATTACGCTGGTTATCCGGGATTCCGCGAAAAAGCTGATTGTGGAGAAAGGAACGGATAAAAAATACGGTGCCCGTCCCCTCCGGCGCGCCGTGCAGAATCTGATTGAAGACAAACTGGCAGAGGCAGTGCTTTCCGGAACCGTACACCGGGGTGATACAGTGGAAGCGGGAGTTTCTAAAAAAGAAATTAAATTTACTGCAAAGAAGACAAACAGCTAGAAAAAAGACCGGTTTTATATTATAATACGAATATCCCGGGGAACTGCTTCCCCGGGACGCAAATAAGCCGCCCTTTTTCGGGCGGGAGGATTACCATTGAGGAGGATATAAAAGATGACAGCAGTCAAAGAGCTAATCAGGAGCGAGGCGGACGGAACACTCAGTTTTGGTGATTACACACTGGAATCCAAGACCAAGCGGGACGGATTTGAATTTCAGGGAGATTTATATAAAGTAAAAACATTTAAAGAAATAACCAAGCTGGAGAAGAACGGGATGTTTGTCTATGAATCTGTTCCCGGCACTGCAGTAGAACATTTCAAAGTAACAGAAAATACCCTGTCATTTCTGGTTTCCGGACCCGAGGATGCCCAGATAACCCTGGAACTGGAGGCGGACAGTGAATATACCGTATATATGAACGGTGTAAATGTGGGAGACATGAAAACGAACCTGAGCGCCAAGCTGAGTCTCAGCGCGGAGCTGGACAAGGAGAGCGTGGAAGTTCAGATTGTAAAGAAATAAGATGTTTTGGATTACATAAGGGAGAAAAGGGCTGTGTATGCAGCCCTTTTCCTGCTGTGTGACAGAATCTGTACTGCAAGGAGGAAAGGTATGGCAAAAGGGAAGAAGACGGTTTTCTTCTGTCAGAACTGCGGGCATGAGGAACAGAAATGGCTGGGTCAGTGCCCGGTATGTAAAGAATGGAATACATTTGTAGAGGAAAAAGTAAGTACCGGGAAGAGAACGGCCCAGGAGAAAACGGTACGGGATGCAAAGATTGTTCCGTTGACTCAGGTGCAGACAGAGACAGAGGAGCGCATTCATACCAGCATGGATGAACTGGACCGTGTACTTGGTGGCGGGATTGTTCCCGGCTCCCTGATTCTGGTAGGCGGAGACCCGGGAATCGGCAAGTCCACGCTGCTTCTGCAGGTATGCCGGGAACTGGCAGAAAAAGGACAGAAAGTACTTTACATTTCCGGAGAGGAATCCCTGCGCCAGATAAAGCTGCGCGCCCAGCGAATGGGGGAATTTACAGACCGCGTGCTTCTGTTCTGCGAGACCTCCCTGGAAATCATCCGGGAAGTAATTGAAAAAGAAAAGCCGGAAATCGTAGTGATTGATTCCATTCAGACGATGTACAGCGAGGAAGTCGCATCGGCTCCGGGAAGCGTCTCCCAGGTGCGGGAAGCCACCAATACCCTGATGCAGCTTGCAAAAGGTCTGGGGATTACTATTTTTATTGTAGGTCATGTGACAAAGGAAGGAACCGTGGCGGGGCCCAGAGTGCTGGAGCACATGGTGGATACCGTACTGTATTTTGAAGGAGACCGGCACGCATCCTACCGGATTCTCCGGGGCGTGAAAAACCGGTTTGGCTCCACCAATGAAATCGGTGTATTTGAAATGTGCCAGGAGGGACTCAAAGAAGTAAAGAATCCGTCTGAGTTTATGCTCAGCGGACGCCCGGAAAACGCACCGGGTTCTGTAGTGGCCTGCTCCATGGAAGGGACCCGGCCGGTTCTGCTGGAAATTCAGGCCCTGGTCTGCAAAAGCGGGTTCGGATTTCCAAGAAGGACTGCGGCGGGAACGGATTATAACAGGGTAAACCTGCTGATGGCAGTTCTGGAGAAGCGGGCAGGATATGCGCTGGGAGACTGGGACGCCTATGTCAATATTGCAGGCGGTATCCGGATAAATGAACCGGCAGTAGACCTTGGTATTGTACTGGCCATTGCCTCCAGCTATAAAAACCGCCCCTTGTCTGACGACACCATTGTTTTTGGGGAAGTCGGTCTCAGCGGAGAGGTCCGTGCAGTCAGCATGCCGGAGCAGAGAGTGGCGGAGGCGAAAAAGCTCGGGTTTCGAAACTGCATTATACCGGCCGTATCTGTGGACAGTGTAAAAAATATAGAGGGAATCCGGATAACCGGAGTGAGCCATATCCGGGAGGCAATTCAGCAGCTTTAATGAAGACGGCGGAGTTAATAAGAAACTCCTGCTTCATGGAAAGAAATTGTGCGAATTGTCTGAAATGAATAAAAAGAAAAAACAGTATTGACAATTCCGGAAACCAGTGATAAGATAAGACTCGTTCACCGGAAAGAACAAATACGGTGAGCGGGTCGACAGAAAAAAGTTTGGAAAAACGAAAAAAACTGTTGACACTGAAAAACGAATGTGATATTCTAAATAAGCTGTC
>DSTFC04002__coassemble_1582_pt1 | contig 13196 bp, 15 predicted proteins | sample DSTFC04002__metabat2_high_PE_021 | metagenome-assembled genome bin DSTFC04002
AGGAAGTGGATGATATTCTTCTTGGAAAGCTTGCGGCAGTCCAAAATCCCAATATACAGATTCTTACTGTTCCGGGAAATCTGGATACGGAAGAATGGGGAATTCAGGCCGCTCATTATATGGCGGAGGAGCTGAAGGAACGGAAAGCAGCGGAAAGCCGAAGTTAAAACGGAATGTTTTAACCAGGTAAAACAGAGGAAAGAAGGACTAAAAAATGACAGAAAATGTTAAAAAGATAGCAGAGGAACTTGTCATTGCCTGTAAAAGAGCTTATACTAGAGGTATACAGACAGGAAGCGGTGGGAATGTAAGCGCCCGGATTCCGGGGGAAGACCTGATGCTGGTAAAAGCCAGCGGCAGTTCTTTCGCCGACAGCACGCCGGAAGGATTTGTAATTACGGATTTTGACGGTAATTTAGTAGAAGGGGAAGGTAAACCTACAAGAGAAGCTTTACTGCACGGACTTCTTTACAGAATGTGTCCGAATGTCAATGCGGTGGTGCATACGCATTCGCCTTATGCAATTGCCTGGGCAGCGACCGGGAAGGCGCTTCCCAGAAACACATGGCATTCGAAACTGAAGATGAGTGCAGACCTGCCTACATTGAACGTGGAAGCAGCTATGGTTCGTAAAGAGGATTTTCCTCTGGTCGAAGAGATATACAGAGAATGCCCGGATCTTCAGGGATTTTTGCTGAAAGACCATGGGCTGGTAGCAGTAGGAAAGGATGCAATTAACGCAGAACACACAGCAGAACTGATAGAAGAGACTGCACAGGTAGCCATTTTAAAGGCGGCCGTTTTGAAGCTGGGCTTGTAGAGTTACCAGGTGAAACTATATGAGAGCAGATATGCGGATAACGATGAGTGACTCGGGCAGGGAGACGCTGCAGCACAGCCGTCTTCCGGATCTCGTGCTTGACAAGCTGATGGAATGGATTATGGATGGAAAGCTGATGATGGGGGACAAGCTGAACACCGAAGAGCTTGCCAGTCAGTTTGGCGTCAGCAGGATGCCCATCCGGGAAGCCCTGAGCAATCTGGAGAAAAAAGGACTTGCGGAGTCCATACCCTATGCGGGAACCAGGCTGGTTGTACTGACGAAAGATGACGTGCGGCAGATATACATAGCCAGAAAGGCCCTGGAGCCTGTAGCGGCCCGTTATGCATGCGAGAAGATTACGGATGAAGAAATTGCGGAACTGCAGAAAGTTCATGAGGAGTATCAGCATATTGTGAGAAAAGAAGAACTGGATGCGGTGGAGGTATATCAGCAGAACCGTCTGTATCACTTTTCGATTTACAAGGCGAGCGGACTCACCAGAGTGTGTAGTATGATAGAGTCGCTGTGGGACAATCTGTCTTTCTTTAAGCTGATTTACGGGCAGAAGCTCTTAAACAGCAGGGAGTCGCGGGAACGTATGATAGCGGAGCATCAGAGTTATCTGGATGCGCTGAGGGAGCGGGACAGCGATAAGATTGCCACACTTCTGGAGCAGAATCTGGAGAAAAGGACAGAAAATATTCCTTATAATTCGGACGCATATTTTCACGAAAAAATATAGTCAGCCAGTTAGAAACATGAAAAGCCCGGGTACGAAACGGTACCCGGGCTTTTTTATCAGACAGGGGGAATCCTGAAGGATAGAAAGGAGAACGTATGGATTCTGTGTTATATACACTGCCGGAAACGGTTCAGGAACAGAATGATGTAGTGGCATATTATTATATTGAACTGCCCCGGGAGACGGATGTTCTGAAAAAGGCCGGAACTCTCGCCGTGGGTCAGACTATCGGCACCTGGATACCGGTGCCCGGCATTACGGATGAGATTCGGGAAAAATATATGGGCAGAGTGGTCAATGTTTTTGATGTGCCTTCGGTGGACCTGGAGCCCCAGGTGACGGAGGAAACACAGAAATACATTATTCAGATTGCATATCCGGCGGTTCATTTTGGCGGGGATTTTCCCCTGCTTCTGACCTCTCTTCTGGGGAATGACGCGTCGACTTCGGCCCAGGTAAAACTCCTGGATATTATTTTCCCGAAGGAGTATGCCCAAGAGTTTTCCGGCCCCCGGTTCGGTATACAGGGGATACGGGAATATCTTGGAATCTGGGACAGACCGGTACTGCTGAATATGATAAAGCCCTGCACCGGACTGACGCCGGAGGAGGGCGCGAAGATTTTCTACCAGGTGGCCCTGGGAGGAATTGACCTGATTAAAGACGATGAACTTCTGGGCGACCCGGCTTACAGCCGTCCGGAAGAGCGGGTGAAAGCGTATCGTAAGGCTGCGGAAGCCGCGGCCGAGGTGACGGGAGAGAGAGTAAAATATTTTGTCAATGTGACAAGCGGTTCCAGCCGGATTATGGAAAATGTAAAGCGGGCCGTGGACGCCGGAGCAGACGGCATTATGGTGAATTTTGCCACCGCGGGCTACAGTACGCTGAAGCAGATAGCCGAGGCGGCAGGCGTCCCTGTTCTGGGGCACGCGGCAGGAGCAGGCATGTACTATGAAGGAACGCTGAACGGGATGGCTTCCCCGCTGGCAGTGGGAAAACTGGCCAGACTGGCCGGGGCGGATATTGTGATGGTAAATACGCCTTACGGCGGCTATCCGCTGCGGCATCAGAAGTATATGCAGACGCTTGGCCAGCTGACCCTTCCCTGGTATCATATCCGTCCCTCCATGCCTTCGATTGGCGGGGGCGTTCATCCGGGCATGGTGGAAAAATATGTCCGGGAAGCGGGGACCGATATTGTACTGGCGGCAGGCGGCGCCGTGCAGGGACATCCGGGAGGAGCCACAGCGGGAGCAAGAGCCATGCGTCAGGCCGTGGAACTGGTCATGGAAGGCGGAGACTTTGAAGAAAAATCCCGGGAAAAGAAAGAGTTGACGGAAGCCCTGGATAAGTGGCATTATGTAAGATGAAGAAAGGAAGGTAACATACTATGATTCGTGAAATTATGCTTTACACATCCAATGATTTGAGAGATTTTATGCATCTTGCATGCTCTTCCCCCATGGATATCGGAGTTCACACCGTGGACAATCAGATTGCAGACGGAAAATCCGTACTGGGGCTGATGGCCATCGATTATAAAAAGCCGGTAAAGGTTGTTTCTGAGGATGAGAAATTCATGAAACAGCTTGACCGCTGGGCTGTGGACACCAAAGAAGAGAAATAAGACGAAAAAGAGAGCCTCCGGCGCCCTGAAATAATGGGCTGCGGAGGCTCTTTTGCGCGATACGCCCGGAGGGCGACCGCCGTGCTTGCACGAGCGGGCATCCGACGGGCAACGGTCATCGAGTGGCAATGCCACGAGATGAGCGAGGTATCGCGGTGAGCGGATAGGGGAAGGAATCTTCCCCTGTCCGATTGCGATAAGCCCGTCAAGGGTAAACCGGTCTACAGGCTTCCTTTTTCGCACAGCTTTTCCAGCACGGGCAGTACGGAGTCCACCTGAGCGTCGGCATATTCGGCCACGCCGGGAGCGGCGGTCTTCATGGCAAAGGAAACCCCGCCCAGCTTCAGCATTTCAATATCGTTCTGCTGGTCCCCGAAACAGACACATTCTTCCGGGGCGATATGCAGAAATTCCAGAAGAGCGGCAAGAGCGGTGCCTTTATTGGCGCCGGGGGCAATGAAGTCTATCCAGTGCCGGGCAGAAGTCGCCACCCGGATTTCCCCTTTCAGCCGGTCCCGGAAAAAAGGTTCCAGTTCCCGGGTCCCGTTAAAATCACAGATGGCCGCCTTCAGAAGGGGCTCTTTTACGGCATACAGATCCGGCACCACCGTAATATGATTGTGCATGGTGTTCAGCATATAATCTGTAAACTGCGGGTCCCGGGAGTCGGTATAGTAGGTTTCCCTGACAGAAAGAATACAGTGCCCGGTGTGAAACCGCGCCCGGTAGTCCATCAGTCCGTCCAGGATATGCCGGATAGTGGCGGCAGGGATTTCTCCCGTGGCCAGGGTGCGGCCTTTGTAAACGCATAAGGAACCGTTTTCCGCTATCAGGGGAATCTCGTAACCGAGAGGCGCAAAAAGACGGCGAATATTGGCATACTGCCGTCCGCTGGCCGCGGCAAACAGAATGCCCCGGTCTTTCAGGCGGCGGATAAGCCGGAGAATATGTTCCGGGAGCTCCTGGCAGTAGTCTGTCAGAAGGGTTCCGTCCAAATCACTTACAACCAGTTTTATCATACAGTCCTCCTTACCGTGTCATCAGAAAATCCAGAGAACCGGCAGGGTTCTCCGTACCTTTTTCCAGAAGGGCGACCAGCGCCCGGATGGTGTATTCCGTCTCTTCCCGGGTGGACGGGACCAGGGTGTTGTCCAGTTTGACCGTCAGTACGAGAAGGACGATTTCGGCCAGGGCGTCGGGATAATCGAAATGGATATCGCCGGTCCGGGTCCCCTGGCGGATAATCTCGGCCAGGGAGGGCTTTAAGCCGGAAATCATATAATGCAGGTAACGCTGGTGGAGAAACGCCTTCTCCCGGGCTCCCTCTGTGGCATTTCCCTCGGACTTCAGAAATGCGGAGGAAGAATTCCGGCAGGCCTGGAAAATCATGGCCATTCTCGTGAAGGGGGAGATATCGGTTTCCCGGGCCAGGTTCCGGGCAGTCTGGACGGGTTTTTCATAGGTCCGGACAATCAGTGCATCCAGAATGGCATCCTTGGAAGGAAAGTAGTAATAGATACTGCCCTTTCCCATCCCGGCAGTCTGGGCAATCTCACTGACAGAGATGGACTGCATTTTTTTATTTTCCAGAAGCACCTGGAGGGCGTCCAGAATTTTGTCGTATTTTTCACTGTTTGCCATAAATTCGCCTTCTTCTTCTCATAAGTCATACTCTGGCTACAGTATAGCACGGAAAAAATACGGGAAACAACTGGGAAAATGCACATAAAATCCAGGTGAAACAGGAGGTTTTTTTACAGGTTCCTCCTATTGACCGTCAGTCGAAAACGTGGTAAATTATCAGGAAAGATGATACGACCAATGGTCGAAAGGAGGATGGATATGACATATGGGGAAATGTTTGAAAAGGTAAAAACAGTACTGACTGAGGCGGATGCCTCAGACATCAGTGAACATCTGGCTTATCAGTTCCATATTACCGGTGAGGCAGAAGGGATTTTTTACGTGGAAGTAAAAGATGGGCAGATTCATGTGGAGCCCTATGAATATCATGACCGGGACGCGCAGTTTACCTGCAGTGCAGACACGCTGTTTAAGATTGCGTCCGGAAAGCAGGATCCCGTCATGGCAGTGACCTTTGGAAAACTGAAGGTGGAAGGAAATATTGAAAAAGCGTTGAAACTGAAATCTTTTATCGGCAAAAAGAAATCATAAAGTGGTGAGAAAATGAAGAAGAAAATTGCAGGAGCAGTGGCGGCGCTGGCAGGAGCAGAGCTGACCGGAGCCGTTTATTTATACAGACAGATGACCGGATGTGCCGGAGGGAAGAAGAATCTGCTCAGAGAACTGGAGGAGGAAGACCTGGTTTCCAGTGCCGCGCAGCGGGAGGAGGACCGGGAGTGGCTTCTTGCCCAGACTCATGAGGATGTATTCCTGATATCGGAAGATAATCTGAAACTTCATGCCACCTGGTACCCGGGTGAGGGAGAAGGGAAAGCCGTTATCGGCTTTCACGGATTCACGGGAAGAGGAACCACGGATATGGCCGGAATTGCCCGGTATTATCTGCAGAACGGATTCCAGGTGCTGCTAACGGACGCCCGGGGACATGGGAAAAGCGAGGGCGGCAGGACAGGATACGGAGAGCAGAACCGGGAGGATGCGGCTCTCTGGGCACAGTGGCTGGTGAAGAAGACTAAAGGAAACAGTCGGATTATTCTGCACGGACTGTCCATGGGAGCGGCCACGGCCCTGATGGCCGCGGGGAAAAGACTGCCCCTTCAGGTGAAGGGAGCAGTGGCTGACAGCGCCTATACCTCGGCCCGGGATGTCTTTGCCCATGTGCTGAAAGAGCGCTGGCACATACCGGCGTTCCCCGTGCTTCAGATGGTGGACAGTTTTCACAGACGGGATACCGGATGGGGACTGGATGACTGCAGTGCGGCCCGGGCGGTTCGCCGCGCAAGGATTCCGGCCCTTCTGATTCACGGCGGAAGAGACCGGTTTATTCCGGAGGAAATGTGCGAAGAAATTTACGAGTCCTATGTGGGAAAGGTGGAGAAGTGGATTGTGCCGGGAGCCGGTCACATGGAAGCTTTTTACCGGGACCGGGAAGGATATGAGGCACGGCTTGAGAACTTCCTGGAAGAATGTATGGAAGCCAGGTAGCCGCTGCCGGGAATGCGAAGCAGAGGGGAGTGTGAAAAAAGATGGATATGAAAGACCTGGAATATTTCCGTGTTATCTGTCAGGAAAAAAGTATCGGCCAGGCCGCCAGACGGCTGTATCTTTCTTCCCAGGGCCTGGGACGGATACTCCGGAACATGGAGACAGAGCTGGATACAACCCTTCTGGTACGCACGAAAAAAGGAATTGTACTGACAGAAAGCGGGGAAGCGCTTCTTAAGACCGCAGAACAGATAGGGGAAAGCTGGCAGAATCTGAGTCAGGAAATCCGGAACATAGAGAACCGGAAACGGGGTGCGGTAGATCTGCTGTCTGCCTATGGAATTATCCGTCTGCTGACGCCGGACTGTCTGACGGCATTCCGGGAAGCCTGGCCGGATATTGAGCTTGGCTACCGGGAATATCCGGACTGTCAGGTGGAGCGGCTGTTTCTGGAAAAAGAGGGGAACGTGGCGTTTTCCATCGGTCCGTGCCCGGAAGGACTTTACGACATTATGGAACTGGAGAGCTTTCCTGTAAAGCTGCTGGTAAATGAATCCCATCCTCTGAGCCGGAAAAAAGAAGTCACCATTGAGGACCTGAGAGGGGAAAAGCTGTTTATTGAAAGCAGTGAATTTAAAATCTATCATCTCATCTGTGACAAATGCCGGGAAGCCGGATTTGAACCGGATATCGTTTATGAGACGAGTGGCTTCAGTCTGTGTCATAAAATGGTCGCAAAGAACAGAGGCCTTTCCGTAACCGTGGATTTTGTCTTTGACGATATGCGGCAGAATGGTCTGGTAATGATTCCGTTTTCGGACGGGGATTACCGCTGGAGCGCACAGATGCTGACAAGAAAAGGAGAATATATCAGCGAAGAGGTACAGATATTTATGAAACACGTAAAAGACTGGATGAACCGGATTGAGCGGGGAGAAATCCAGCGCTGATATCCGGAAGATGTATCACCGTTTTGCTGACACATAAAAACAAAACAGAAAAATCATACCGCGTTTCGCAGGGAATTTTCATAAAAAGTTCTCTTCGGAACGCGGTTTTTTTGATGAATCTGAGGAACTTATAGAAAACAAAAATAAGAAGAGGAAACCTATCGACAAATCCGATTACCGGTCCGGGAGGGAAGGCACTACAATAGAGGAGAACAAAAGACCCAGAACAAAGGAGGAAAAGGGAATGAACGTAAAAAACGAGGTAAGTCTTGAGAAAATCAGAAAAGATGCAGAAGAATACTACAGAGGAGGATATTTCTGCTGTGAAGCTGTGATGGCATCCATCCGGGATAATTTTGAACTGGATGTACCGAAAGAAGTAATCGCAATGGCTTCTGGTATGGCAGTAGGCGCAGGCCGCTCCGGCTGTATGTGCGGCGCACTGAACGGAGGAATTCTGGCCCTGGGCATGTTCTTTGGAAGAACAGAGCAGAACGGACCGAAGGACCCGAAGGTTGTAAAATGTATGGAGCTTACCAATGAGCTTCACACCTGGTTCCGCAAGGAAAACGGGAAGAACTCCGTCTGTTGCCGTGTGCTGACAAAAGAGTTCGATATGGGAAAAGGTGAACACAAAGAGCAGTGCATCTATTTTACCGGACTGTGTGCATGGAAGGCTGGCGAGATTATTGTCCGTGAACTTGGTCTTACCAATACCGATGCTGCGGTATAGGGGAAAGAAGGCAGGAGACAAGTATGATTAAGAAAATACCGCTTCCGGTTACCGGAGTCGCCCTCGGACTGGCGGCTCTTGGTAACCTGATAGAGACTTATTCTGCCGGACTTCGTCTGGTGTGCGGGGCGGCTGCTGCCCTGCTGCTTATTCTGTTCCTGGTAAAAACGGTTATGTATCCGTCCACATTTGCCGGGGATATGAAGAACCCCATTATGGCCAGCGTCTTCGGAACTTTTTCCATGGCGCTGATGCTGCTGGCCGGTTATCTGAAGCCTTTTGCGGGCGGTCCGGCCACGGTGCTGTGGTATGTGGGAATACTGATTCATGTGGTGCTGATTGTGTACTTTACAAAACAGTTCATACTGCATTTGAATCTGCCAAAGGTATTTGCCAGCTATTTTATTGTATACGTGGGAATCGCGGTGGCCAGTGTAACAGCGCCGGCTTTCCGGCAGACCGGGCTGGGGACCGTTCTGTTCTGGTTCGCATTCATCATGCTGCTGGTTTTTCTGGTCCTGGTTACATACCGCTATGTAAAGGTAAAAGAAGTTCCGGAACCGGCCAGGCCGCTGTTCTGTATCTACACAGCTCCGGCTTCTCTCTGCCTGGCGGGCTATATGCAGTCCGTGACAGACAAATCTCTGGCCATGGCAGGATTTCTGGCAGTACTTTCCTTTGTGATTTATGTCATAGTACTGCTGAATCTGCCGAAATACCTGAAACTGAAATTCTATCCCAGCTATGCGGCGTTTACCTTCCCGTTTGTGATTTCCGCAATCGGTCTTAAGATGACGATGGCGTGGCTGGCAAACACCGGAAATGCCATGCCGTGGCTTTCCTGGATAGTGCTGATTGAGACAGTTATCGCCGCAGTACTGGTTGTGTATACACTGGTGCGGTATATTATGTTTGTCATTGCGAAATAATCTGTGGCTGCTGTTTATTCATTGAGAAGGGTAAGCAGCAGTCCTTTTTCTGCGTGCGTTCGGTTCCGGGAAGCGATGAAATATTGGGGGAATACCGGAGACGAGAATTTCGTTGTCTTTCCTGAAAAGGACTGCTACAATAAAAGCAGAGAAAGGCTGTATAACAGCGAAAATATCTGTTATGGGTTCCCCGGAAAAGAAAGGAGAACGGCATGACAGACAGAGAAAACAGAACAATTCGGAACACGAAGGTAAAAGACAGCGGAGCCAAACTTATTTTTGACAACCATCTTCTGTGCGCCCAGTTTCTGCGCGGGTACGTGGGACTGGATCTTTTAAAGGAAGTTCAGCCCGGAGATATTGAGGACGTTACGGAACGGTTCCTCTGGATGTGGCAGGAAGGACGGGATTCGGACTCGGTCAAGAAAATTCGTCTGAACGGACAGGAGGAGCCCATCTGTCTGATTGCCCTGATAGAACACCAGTCCAGTGTGGACTACAGCATGTCCTTCCGGGTCCTGCGCTACATTGTTCAGATACTGACGGATTATGAGAAAGAGCAGGAAGACAAACAGAAAGGAAGTACGAGGAAGAAAAACTTCCGGTATCCGCCTATTCTGCCGGTGGTATTTTATGATGGACCCGGGAGATAGACAGCGGCAGAGAATTTTCGGGACCGGGTAAATCTGAGCGATGTGCTGGGGGAATATATACCGGATTTCCGGTATCTTGTGGTTCCCCTTTCCCGTTACAGCGTAGAAGAACTGGTGGAAAAAGGAGACGAGCTGTCCCTGGTGATGCTGACTGACCGCCTGCGCAGTGCGGCAGACTTCCGGGCACTGCAGGATATTCCCAGGGAATATTTCGAGGAACTGAGCCGAAAGGCGCCGGAATCGGTACTGCGGCTTATCGGAAAGCTGATAGCGGTACTGCTGTTTCGCCTGAATGTACCGAAAGACGAAGTGGAGGAATTCACAGACCGGATAGAGCGGAGGGATTTTACGATGCTGTTTGAAAATTTTGAAACCTACGATGTGCAGGAGACCAGGCGGCAGAGCCGGGCGGAGGGAAGAGCAGAGGGCAGAGCAGAAAGCATACTGGAACTTCTGGCAGAAACAGGCGAGGTTCCGGACTGGCTGGAAAAACGAATCCGAAGAGAACAGAATCTGGAGCTGTTAAGAATGTGGCTGAAAGAAGCGGCCAGAGCGGGCTCCCTGGAACTGTTTTTAAAGGAAACGGGACTTTCAGAAGAAGACTAGGCAACTGAGCGGGCAGGGGAAGATTCCTTCTCCTGCCCGCTCGCTGCGACAGGACAGAGAATATCTGTATCTGGGGCAGCTTTTTGGGAATAAGCGGGCAGTATTACGTTTCTGTACTGACAATGACAGTCGGATACCCGGCCCGTTTCAGGCGGCGTTCCATGTCCACGGCCTCATCCAGGGAAGGAAAACTGCCGACCCGGACCCGTTTCAGTCCGCGTTCTTCTTCAATGTAGGCGGGGAACTCCTGCTCTGTCAGTTCGCGAACCAGCCGGTCTGCATAGAGACGGTTCCGGAAGGCGCCGGTCTGAACACTGTAGGAAACCGGTGACAGAGCAGGACCGTCCTCTTCCTGGGACTGCATATTCAGTGTGTCCAGAATGCCATCGGCAATGGCCAGGGCAATATCGTCAAAATTCTGGTCAAAAAGCATGTTATCGATATCGGAGTTGATAAATCCTACTTCCACAAGAACGGCCGGCATCTTTGTCCGTTTCAGAACCACCAGGTTTGGCCGGGCCTTGACTCCCAGGTTGACGAACCCCATGGTTTCCAGCTGCGCATTGATATTCTGAGCCATTTCATACTTGACTCCGGATAAATCGTATACCAGACTTTCCACGCCGTTGTACTGGTTCTCTTCCGGACTGGAATTGCGGTGAATGGAGACAAAATAATCCACGCCGGCTTCATTGGCCTCCATGGCTTTCTGGTAGGGAGTTTCGTAAACGTCGGTCGTCCGTGTGTACTCTACGTTGACCCCTCTGTTCTGTAAAATTTCACCTACCGCCAGGGTCAGGTTCAGAGCGTCATCCTTTTCCTGTCTTCCGTCAAATACGGCTCCCGGGTCCCGGCCCCCGTGTCCGCTGTCCAGCATAATTGAATATGGCATGTGATACCCCTTTCAGAATTCCTTTCTGTAACAGCATATGCCGGAAAGGAAAAATTGACAAAGGATGATTTTCCTTTATAATATCAGGGGAGGGTTGAATTTTAGAAGAAGAGTGGGAAACAGACACGGATGAAAGAAAGGAAGGAAAACTGATGGCAAAACAGCAGTTCCAGGAAAAACTGGCGGGGATTCTGGCTCAAAGCCGCAGGAACGGGAATGTCATTTCCAAAGAAGAGACAGAAAAATTTTTTGAAGACGAAGGACTCTCAAAAGAGCAGATGGAGCTGGTGTTTGACTATCTGCTTTCCCAGAAAGTTCTGGTGAAGGGATATGTAAAAACCGGCGGCAGTATTCATGTAACCGGAAGCGCCGAGACGGAAGGGAAATTCTCGGAAGAAGAGCAGGATTTTCTGCGGCATTATGAGAAGGAGCTTCAGGAGATGCCTTCAGGAACGCCGGTAGCCTACTATCTTCCCCGGGTGCTGGCCCTGGCAAAGAAACTGCACGACGGGAGAGTGTTTCTGGGGGACCTGGTGCAGGAAGGAAGCGTAGGCCTGATGATGGCCCTGGAAAAGGAAAATTCTTCGGAAGAAGAAATTCTGCGGACCGTCCGGGAACTGATGCAGATGTATCTGGAAAATCAGGGAGAAATGAAAACTCGTGACCAGAGGCTGGCGGACCAGGTAAATGAGCTGGATGTTCAGATAAAGCGTCTGACAGAAGAGATGGGAAGGAAAATCACAGTGGAGGAACTGGCAGAATTTACCGGACGGACAGAAGAGGAAGTGACGGATATCCTGAAACTGGCCGGAGAGGAAGTAAAAGAAGAAGAATAAAAAAACGGGCAGGACAGTCCTACCCGTTTTTTTCATCCTCATTTTCCGTTTCATATGTTTCCGGCAGATACAGGTGAACCTGTTCCACCCGGTTCTTATCCAGCTTTTCCACCACCATGCGGATGCCGGAAGCAGTGGTGATTTCATCGCCGCACGCTGGAAGCCGGTCCAGATGTTCAATGATGAAACCGCCTACGGAATCATAATCCTCCGATTCCAGATTCAGTTCCAGGGTATCGTTTAAATCATCCAGGCTGGTAGAGCCTTCCACGATGTATTCCCGGTCGCCGGTACGGCGGATATTTTCTTCTTCATAGACGTCGTATTCGTCATGAATCTCTCCGACAATCTCTTCCAGGATATCCTCCAGAGTGATGAGACCTGCGGTCTCGCCATATTCATCCAGTACAATAGCGATGTTAAAGGATGCCTGGCGCATTTCCACCAGAAGTTCGGAGATGCTTTTGTATTCATAGGTAAAATAGGCCTCCCGGAGAATGTCCCGGATATGGAACTCCTTTCTGCTGTCAAAAAGAAGCAGGTCTTTCATGTTGATGGTACCGACCACATTGTCCTTGGAACCTTCATAAACCGGAAGCCGTGTAAACCGGTCTTCCCGGTAGATTTCCAGGAGCCGCTCGTATGTATCGTCCACTTCGGCGAAAGTCATATTGACCCGGGGAACCATAACGTCCCGGGCTTTGGCGTCACCTAAATCTACCACGTTATATATCATTTCTTTTTCTTCTGACTCAATTACACCGTCCTCGTGGCTGACATCCACGATGGTACGAAGCTCATTTTCCGTCATGGCCCGGTTCTGCTCTTTCGGGTTGATACGAAGAAGAAAGAGCACGCCCGTAGACAGACCGTTGATAATAAAAATCACCGGCGTCATAATTTTCATAAAAATATTGATGATTCCGGCATATATCAGAGCCATCCGGTCGGCATAAATACTGGCCATGGTTTTTGGTGTAATTTCTCCAAACAGGAGAATCAGAACGGTAATGACGGCATTTGCCACAGCCACCGCCGCTCCGCCGAGATTGTACGCTATTGTTGTAGTAAGGGACGAAGCGGAAAGATTTACAATATTGTTTCCAATCAGAATCGCGCTCAGCATTTTGCCGGAGTTTTCGGTTACTTTCAGAACCGTTGCGGCATTTTTATTTCCCTCCTCGGCAAGAGAGCGCATACGAATTTTGTTTGAGGTTGTCAGGGCCGTTTCTGCGGAAGAAAAAAATCCGGACAGAAGCAGCAGGACAGCAAGAAT
>DSTFC04002__coassemble_1599_pt1 | contig 13099 bp, 8 predicted proteins | sample DSTFC04002__metabat2_high_PE_021 | metagenome-assembled genome bin DSTFC04002
CCCGGGCCACCAGCTCTCCTACCCGCTCAAGGAGCTTCATGCTGGAAGCGCCCTTATAGGCCTCGTCCGTGTCGGGGAAATGCCGCCCGATATCTCCCAGGGCGGCGGCTCCCAGAAGGGCGTCCATGATAGCGTGAAGGAGCACGTCCGCGTCAGAGTGCCCCAGAAGTCCCTTCTCGTAGGGAATCTCCACGCCTCCCAGTATCAGCTTCCTGTCCTCTGTCAGTCTGTGTACGTCGTAGCCTGTTCCGATCCTCATCTTCTATTCCCCGCTTTCCTCCTGGTCCTCTTCGGTCTCCGCATTGTCGGGCGCGCTCGTCTCCGGCTGTTCACCCTCCCCGGCAGAGGTCTCAATCTCCTCCGGCTCATTCTCTTCCGGCTCTTCCTCCACCGGCTTTGTCATATTCCGGATGGCGTAGACGATCAGCCCGATGCCGAACACGGCAAACAGCACACCTGCCACCACAAATCCTATATATCCCTCCGGCTTCTGGTCCATGACGTCCATGACGAGCTGTACGCCTGTGTAGGCGAGATATCCTCCCACGATGATCCAGATCCAGTCTCTTGTCTTTCCATTCATAGTATGCGCTCCTCCATTTTTTCATATGTACAAGTATATAATTTTCACCGGGGCGTTGTCAATGAGAGGGGCCCCGGCAGACAAAAAAATACGGCACCGGATAATCTCCGATACCGTATCTTACGGGAGTAGCGGGAACTGGATTCGAACCAGCGACACTACGGGTATGAACCGTATGCTCTAGCCAACTGAGCTATCCCGCCATAGGATATGGGGCCTATAGGGCTCGAACCTATGACCCTCTGCTTGTAAGGCAGATGCTCTCCCAGCTGAGCTATGATCCCATATTCTTTCCCTGCAGCCCGGTCACTCCCTGACTGCTTTGCTATTATACAATGATTTTTCCCGGAATGTCAACCGTTTTTCTCCATTTTTTGAAGTTCATCTATTTTTTGAAAAGATTTGAATTTTCAGACAGCTCCAGTTCCTGCACAAAATGCAGAAACCGGAGCCGTCCTTTCTTCTGGAATGATAACGAACTATACGATTCCCTGGGCATTCATGGCGTCCACAACCTTCTCAAAACCGGCAATATTGGCACCCACAACATAGTTGCCCTTTACTCCGTAGCGCTCTGCCGCCTCTGCCATGTTGTGACAGATATTTACCATAATGTCTTTCAGTCTGGCGTCCACTTCCTCGAACGTCCAGCTCAGACGTTCGCTGTTCTGTGACATTTCCAGGGCGGAAGTTGCCACGCCGCCTGCGTTTGCCGCTTTTCCGGGTGCAAACAGCACACCGTTTTTCTGAAGATACTCGGTAGCCTCCAGGGTCGTCGGCATATTGGCGCCCTCAGCCACAGCGATACAGCCGTTTGCCACAAGCTGCTTTGCGTCCTCCAGATGAAGTTCGTTCTGGGTTGCGCAGGGAAGCGCGATATCCACTTTTACGGACCATACGCCCCGTCCTTCATGATATTCGGAATTCGGACGGTAGTTTTTGTATTCCGTCAGTCTGGCACGTCTTACTTCCTTGATTTCCTTCAGGGCTTCCACATCGATTCCCTCCGGGTCATAAACCCATCCGGTAGAATCGCTGACAGTTACCACCTTTGCGCCAAGCTGATGCGCTTTTTCCGTAGCATAGATTGCCACGTTTCCGGAACCGGATACTGCCACGGTCTTTCCGGCAATGTCCTGGCCGTTCAGCTTCAGCATTTCCTCAGTCAGATAGAGAAGTCCGTAGCCGGTAGCCTCTGTTCTCGCCAGAGAACCGCCATAGCTCAGTCCTTTCCCGGTAAGAACTCCCTCGGAAAGTCCCCGGATTCTCTTGTACTGTCCGTACATATATCCGATTTCCCGTGCGCCGGTTCCGATGTCCCCGGCCGGGACGTCTGTATCCGCTCCAATATATTTGCACAGTTCTGTCATAAAGCTCTGGCAGAAAGCCATCACCTCTCTGTCGGATTTCCCCTTGGGGTCAAAGTCAGATCCGCCTTTTCCTCCGCCGATAGGAAGGCCTGTCAGAGAATTTTTGAATATCTGCTCAAAGCCAAGGAATTTGATAATTCCCAGGTTTACGGAAGGATGCAGGCGAAGCCCTCCTTTGTAGGGTCCGATGGCACTGTTAAACTGTACCCGGTAACCCGTATTTACATGGACCTGACCATTGTCATCCACCCACGGTACGCGGAATTTCAGCTGCCGCTCCGGCTCAACCAGACGCTCCAGCAGGGCGTCCCTGCGATATTTTTCCTCATTGGCTTCCACCACTGCCCGGAGAGATTCCAGCACTTCCCGTACGGCCTGATGGAATTCCGGTTCTGCCGGATTCTTCTTTTCTACCAGTTCAATAACCTCATCAACATAAGACATACTGCATTTACCTCCTAACTTTATCTTTTATCACTTTAAAGCATAGTCCTGCTTCTGTCAAGAATTTGTCAGGATTTTCTGGTATTTTTTGAAAAACAGAGTATGGTCTGTTTCAATTTTATGCTTTCATATATCAATTTTATTGATGATATTTATTTTTTCTGCAAGTGTCCCCTTCTTTTCCTGCACCCTTTTGCCATTTCCCCTGTTTCAGGGGGCAGTACTTCCCTTTTTACGGTTTACAGAAGGAAATACTCCACGCCGGACTCGAAAATCTTCATATCCTGCTCCCCGTAAATATTGATGGCAACTCCGTCGCCCCTTCTCTCGGAATGGGCCATTTTGCCCAGCACCCGGCCGTCCGGACTGGTAATACCTTCAATGGCACGGTAAGAGCCGTTGACATTCCATTCCTCGTCCATGGTTACTTCGCCTTCGAGATTACAATACTGGGTCGCCACCTGTCCGTTCGCAAACAGTCTGTCCAGCCACTCCCCGCTGGCCACAAACCGTCCTTCCCCGTGGGAAGCCGGATTGGTATACACGCCGCCAAGCTGTGCCTTCGCAAGCCACGGCGACTTGTTTGTCACCACTTTTGTATAGACCATTCTGGAAATATGCCGTCCGATGGTATTGTAGGTCAGCGTGGGAGAATCCGCCGTCTGGCCGGTAATTTCACCATAGGGCACCAGTCCCAGTTTCACCAGTGTCTGGAATCCGTTACAGATACCGAGCACCAGCCCGTCCCGTTCATTCAGCAGCTTTTCCACTGCCTCCTTCAGCTTTGCGTTCTGGAATGCAGTAGCGAAAAATTTCGCGGAACCGTCCGGCTCATCTCCTGCGGAGAAACCGCCCGGGAACATGATAATCTGGGATTTTGCAATTTCCTTTTCAAACTCACTTACAGAGTCCCGGATGTCCGCCGCGTTCATGTTTCTGAACACACGGGTAATCACGTCCGCCCCTGCCCGCTCAAAGGCTTTGGCACTGTCATACTCGCAGTTGGTTCCGGGGAACACCGGAATAAACACCGTCGGACGTCCGATTTTGTGTGTGCATACATGCACTTCTTTTGTATCATAAAGCGGAGAATCCACCGCTTCCGTTCCTGCTTCGCCGGATACCGTCCGGAACACCTGCTCCAGAGGCGCTTTCCAGGCCGCTTCCGCTTCCTTCAGCGGAATCACGGCATTGCCATAGGAAAATGTTCCGTCGCCGGTCACTTCCCCGATGACGGTATAACTGATGGAAAGCTCTCCCACTTTTCCTTCCGCCACCTCGGCCACCAGGTCGCCGTAAGCAGGCGCAAACAGTTCCCGGGCGTCCATGCTGTGCTCCAGCTTCACACCCATTCCGTTTCCAAAGGCCATTTTGCTGACAGCCGCAATCACGCCATGGCGGTCCGGCACATAGGCAGACAGAATCTTTCCGCCGTGGATGTCATCGGCAAATTTTCCGTACTGTTCCATCACTTTTTCAAATACAGGAAGGTCGTTCTCGTCCCGTTCAATCCGCAGCCATACCAGTTTGCTTCCGGCCTTCTTCAGTTCCGGGGTAATGATATCTCCCTGTTTTGCCGTATCCACTGCAAAGGAAACCAGAGTCGGCGGCACATCGATATCTTCAAACGTACCGGACATGCTGTCCTTGCCTCCGATAGAGGGCAGACCAAATCCCATCTGGGCCCGGAACGCTCCGAGAAGCGCGGCAAAAGGCTGGCTCCAGCGTTTCGGGTCTTCCGTCATGCGGCGGAAGTACTCCTGGAAGGTAAAGCGGATTTTCCGGTAATCTCCGCCGGCCGCCACAATTTTGGCCACGGATTCTGTCACTGCGTAAACCGCTCCGTGATAGGGGCTCCAGCTGGAAAGATACGGGTCAAATCCATAGCTCATCATGGTAACTGTATCGCATTTTCCATTTGCCACCGGCAGCTTTGCCACCATGGCCTGGGTTTCTGTCATCTGGTATTTTCCGCCGTGAGGCATGAAAACAGAGCCTGCGCCGATAGAGCCGTCAAACATCTCCACCAGCCCCTTCTGGGAGCATACATTTAAATCTTTCAGCGTGGAAAGCCAGGCTTCCCGGACGTCGCCCGTCTCGACCTGCCGCTTCAGCTGGCTGTCTGCACGGGAGGGAATCCCCACTTCCACAGTCGTCTCCTGATGAGCGCCGTTGGTATCCAGAAATGCCCGGGAGATGTTTACAATCTCCTTCCCTCTCCAGGAAAGCACAAGCCTTGGCTCTTCCGATACTACCGCAACCTCGGTTGCCTCCAGATTTTCTTCTTTTGCATAGGCCAGGAACTGCTCCACATCTTTCGGAGCCACAACGACCGCCATCCGTTCCTGGGATTCCGAAATAGCGATTTCCGTTCCGTCCAGTCCGGCGTATTTTTTCGGCACTTTGTCCAGGTCCACCTTCAGTCCCGGCGCCAGTTCTCCAATGGCAACGGACACTCCGCCGGCGCCAAAGTCATTGCATTTCTTAATCAGGCGGCTTACCTCTTCCCGGCGGAACAGCCGCTGAATCTTTCTCTCTGTGGGCGGATTTCCCTTCTGCACTTCTGCACCGCAGGTTTCAATGGATTCCTCAGTGTGCACCTTAGAGGAGCCGGTAGCTCCGCCGCAGCCGTCCCGGCCGGTCCGGCCGCCCAGCAGGATAATAATATCCCCGGGGTCTGAGGTTTCCCGGATAACCGCTCTTCTGGGGGCTGCCCCCAGCACGGCGCCGATTTCCATTCGTTTCGCCACATAGTCCGGATGGTAAATCTCTTTTACCATGCCGGTTGCCAGTCCAATCTGGTTTCCATAGGAGCTGTATCCATGGGCAGCACCGGTCACCAGCTTTTTCTGGGGAAGTTTTCCTTTCATGGTTTCCTTTACGGAAACCGTGGGATCTGCGGCTCCTGTCACACGCATTGCCTGGTAGACATACGTCCGTCCGGACAGGGGGTCACGGATGGCCCCTCCCAGGCAGGTGGCCGCACCGCCGAAGGGCTCGATTTCCGTGGGGTGATTGTGGGTCTCATTTTTAAAGTTCACAAGCCACTCTTCTTCCACGCCGTCCACTTCCACCGGAACAACGATACTGCATGCGTTAATTTCCTCGGATTCCTCCTGGTCAGCCAGTTTTCCTTCTTTTTTCAGTTTCCGCATCGCCATCAGGGCCAGATCCATCAGGCAGACAAACTTATCTTCCCGCCCTTTGAAAATCTCACTGTGGGTCTGCAGGTATTCCTTATAAGTGTCCTCGATAACCTGCCGGTAATCGCCCTCTCCAAAAGTCACATCCGTCAGTTCTGTGGAAAACGTGGTGTGACGGCAGTGGTCAGACCAGTACGTATCCAGCACCCGGATTTCCGTCATGGAAGGATCCCGTTTTTCTTCCTTCCGGAAGTAGTTCTGGATATGCTGGAAATCCCGAAAGGTCATGGCCAGTCCCAGGGAATCATAAAGTGCCTTCAGTTCCTCTTCTTCCATCTGCTGGAAACCAGAAAACACAGAGATGTCCGCAGGCTCCTCATATTCTGTCACCAGGGTCTCCGGCTTTTCCAGTCCCGTCTCCCGGGAGTCAACCGGGTTAATGCAGTGCGCTTTCACTGCCTCCAGCTCTTCCTCCGTAATCTCTCCTTCCAGCACATAGGTTGTGGCCGTCCGGATAACCGGAAGCTCGTCCTCCCGGATGAACTGCACACACTGCACGGCAGAATCCGCTCTCTGGTCAAACTGTCCCGGCAGATATTCTACAGAAAAAATACGGTCCGTCTCCCCGTGGGGAAAGTCCTCCAGATACAGCAAATCCACGGGCGGTTCCGCAAATACGCCCCGGCAGGCTTTCTCAAAAGTCTCATCTGAGATATTCTCCACGTCATAGCGGTTCAGCACCCGCAGTTTCTTCACGCCCCCGATTCCCAGATAGCTTTTTACTTCCTGTTCCAGTTCCTTTGCCTGTACGGCAAACTCCGGTTTTTTCTCCACATACACTCGTTTTACACTGCTCATAATCTCCTCCATTATGTCTGCTGTTTCCAGGTTTTCTGATTTCAGTATAGCATACTGTCTATTATAAGCGCAATAAATATAATTGCGTCGTTTTATAAGTATTACTTATCTTTCTTATCATTTTTCTTATCAGATACGGAAACCAGTTTTCTCCATCCCGCACAGATGAGAAACGTGCCCACAAGGAACACCAGGAAAAAGGTGCCGATTCTCATTGTCATATCATAGAAAAAGCCTTCCGGAAGCATCCGTATCATATAGTCCGTGGCCGGGTCGAAAATCCACAGGTCATTGTCAAAGAATATATGGTGAAAGATGACAAAATACCGGTTAAAATCCTGGGACAAAAGCAGGGCTCCCACCAGCACGACCGCCAGGAACACTCCCATGGTTATCTGATAGATTCTGGGAAGCAGACGCTTCCAGTCTCCTTTTGTCAGAACCAGAACCGCCACACACAGAAGCAGTACGATAACAGCCCCTCTTCTTAAGGCAAGCCCTCCCAGAAAAAGATTCTGAACCTCGCCCATATGGAACCGGTCCTGCTCATTGAAAAAATCCTGAACCTCGCCCTCTACCTTCACATCGATGCTCAGTTCCTCTTCTCCGCCGCGCAGATAGGACATCATATAGCGGGTTACCGTCATAATATCGTCCATCTCCATGTCCAGAGCCGACTGGACGTCATATTTTCTGTACTCCTCTTCATAGAAGGACCAGCTCCCGTATGCCGCTATTTCAAAGCTCGTAATCAGGCCCGCCAGAATCAGGCCCAGAGAGGCTACCACGGCCAGTATCCTGTGCAGCCAGCGCATCCCGCCGGAGCGTGCTGTTTTCTCCATGCTGTTTTCCACCTTTCTTTTTTCCGCCCGGCCCTTCCTGCAGAGCCGCCGGGGTCCTTGATTTACTCTTGTTTTTTCCCTCTTCTTCACTTATAATACAAAGTAACTTTATAAGGAGGGCTAATAATGGATATCAATTATGAATTATATAAAGTTTTTTTCTATGTGGCAACTACCCTGAGCTTTTCCGAAGCTTCCAAGCAGCTTTACATCTCCCAGTCCGCGGTAAGCCAGTCTGTAAAATCCCTGGAAAAAAAACTGAACCAGGTACTGTTTATCCGCAGCACCAAAAAAGTACAGCTCACTCCCGAAGGAGAGATTCTCCTTCGTCACATTGAGCCTGCCGTCAACCTGATAAAACGGGGGGAATCCCAGATTCTGGAATCCGCCTCCACCGGCGGTCAGATCCGCATCGGCGCCAGCGACACCATCTGCCGCTATTTCCTGGTCCCTTACCTGGAACGCTTTCACCGGGATTTTCCCAACGCCCATATCAAGGTGACCAACGCTACTTCTGTGCAGTGCGCGGAACTTCTTCAGAACGGGCAGGTCGACTTAATCGTCAGCAATTTTCCCAACCCCAGTCTGGGAAGCGGGCTTACCGTCAGAAAGCTGAAAACCTTCCACGATGTTTTCATCGCCGGGGCGGCCTATTCGGAACTCAAAGGAAAAACCCTTACGTTTCAGGAACTTCTCCGATACCCGATTATGATGCTGGACCGGAAAAGCACAACCAGCGAATTCCTGCACAGTCAGTTTCAGCGCTATCAGCTGGACCTGGTTCCGGAAATCGAACTCAGCAGCAATGACCTTCTGACGGACCTGGCCCGCATCGGACTGGGCATTGCCTTCATTCCGGATTACTGCGTCCCGGATTCCTCCCAGGGTATCTTCACGGTAAAGACCCGGGAAACACTTCCGGAACGGGAACTGGTTCTGGCTTACAGCCGCCATGTTCCCCTCTCCCATGCGGTCCGGGAATTTATCCGCTGTTTTCCGGAGGCTTCCCCGGATGAGGCATAGCAGTCTCCCCGGGCCCTCCCGGGGAATCGGCGTCCTCTTTCCGGGCGTCCCTTTCCCGCCAGAATTCTTCCACTTTTTCTGCAATCCGCTTCCGGTTTCCCCCGGTACAGTCGCTCCATTCCCGTGGAAAAATCTCCCGGCACCTCTTTTCCAGGAACCGTTCATCCAGCAGAAGGATAACGCCCTGGTCCGTCTCTGTGCGGATGACCCGCCCGGCCGCCTGCATCACCTTGTTCATGCCCGGATACAGATAGGCATAATCAAATCCGCGCATTCCTTTTCCGTCGAAATACCGCTTCAGAATCTCCCGCTCTGTACAGACCTGGGGAAGTCCCGTGCCAATGATGAAGGCGCCTATCAGCTTTTCCTGGTCCAGGTCAATCCCCTCCGAGAAAATCCCGCCCAGCACGCAGAAGCCTACCAGACTGGTATCACGGTCTTCCTCAAAGGTTTCCAGAAAAATCTCCCGGGCCTCCTCATTCATGAAATGGCTCTGAAGGATACACTCAGTCCCGTCTTCCCCGGCCATTTCCTCATAAAAGCCGTACACCTCCTCCATAAACCGGTAGGAGGGGAAAAAGGCCATATAATTACCCTTCCTGGCCCGGACGGTATCCCGGATGTACCCGGCATACTTCCGGTACATCTGCTCACCTCTGAGGGTATACCTGGTGCTTACATCCCGCCCGCAGACCAGAAGCCGGTTCTCTCTGGGGAAGGGGGACGGCGCATAAACCGCATAGTCATCCGGTTCCGTACTCAGCAGCTTTTTATAGTACTGAACAGGGAGCAGTGTGGCCGAAAAAAACACCGTACTGTTTCCACAGTCCAGAAATCTCTGCAGGTTCGCCGCCGGGTTGACGCAGAACAGACGGAGCAGAAATCTCCCGTCCTCCTGCAGTTCCGTGTACACCATATAATTATCATCCAGTCTGTCATAGATATTCAGGAAATCCCGGACAGAAAAGTAAAAATCCAGCACCTGCTCTCTTTTCTCTTCCTCCGTGCACTCCTCCAGATAGTCTTCCAGGGCAGTCAGCACGTTCATCAGTTTCAAATAAAGGGCCGGTACGCCCTCCAGCACCTGCCAGGATTCACATTCCCGTTTCAGGGACAGCAGTATCTGGTTGCAGTCTCCCAGCCGTTTTGCCAGACGCATGTCCTCTTTTTTTACCAGCTTCCGCACCGCCAGGAAATCTTCTTTATACAGGGAGGCGCTGTACATCTGACGCCCCCGCTCCACCAGGTTGTGGGCCTCGTCAATCAGAAACAGGTATTCCCCCGGAACACCTTCGGTAAAAAACCGTTTCAGATGGGCATTGGGGTCAAATACATAATTGTAATCACAGATGACCGCATCCGTCCACACCGCCATATCCAGCGACATCTCAAAAGGACAGACCCGGAACTTTTCCGCCTGCTTCTCCAGCACCTCCCGGCTCATGTCATCCGTCCCGGTCAGAAGTTCATACACCGCATCGTTGACCCGGTCAAAATGCCCCCTGGCATAGGGGCATGCTTCCGGATTGCATTCTGCTTTTTCAAGAAAGCAGATTTTCTCCTTTGCCGTTAGGGTAATTACCTTCATCCGCAGGTTCTGCTCCTTCAGAATCCGGAAGGCCTGCTCTGCAACTGTGCGGGCAATGGTCCGTGCCGTCAGATAAAATATTTTTTCTCCCAGGTTCTCACCCACAGCCTTTACTGCCGGAAACACAGCGGCCATGGTTTTCCCCACCCCCGTGGGCGCCTGGATAAACAGTTTTTTCTTCCGCAGAATGGTCCGGTATACTGCCGCGGCCAGGTCTTTCTGTCCCGGCCGGTAGGCAAAGGGGAACGGAATCTCCCGGGCGGAACGGTTCCGGATTTCCTTCCACTGTATCTGGAACCGGCCCCATTTTTCATAGGCCTTCACAATTTCCTGGAACCATTCCTCCAGCTCTGACGTCCGGTATGTCTCCCGGAAACGCCGGATTTCTTCCGTCTCCATCTGGCAGTAGGTCATCTGTACAGTCATTTCATCCAGACCCTTTTCCCTGCCGTAAAAGCAGGCATAGCACCGTGCCTGGGCCAGATGTACCTTCACCGGCTCCTCTATCTTTTCCAGGTCGCAGAGCACGCCCTTGATTTCATCAATGACCGTCCCGGTCTCCTCTTCGATAATCCCGTCCGCGCGCCCTTCTATCCGCAGCAGAAAGCCGTCGCAGGGCACCTCTCTTTTCAGTGTCACCTCTGCACGGTACCCGGCTCCCATGCTTTTTTGAATTTTCCGGTGAATTTTTCCTCCCAGCTGCATGGCCTCTTTATCCGCTCCGCTGCCACGGCCGCTGTCAATATCGCCTTCCCGCAGAATGAATTCCACCAGGTTCCGCACGGAAATACGGATAACCGGAAGTTCCTGTTCCATAGTGTATCCTCACAATCTGTCGTCTGTATCTGCTCTTAATCTTACCATACTTCCCCGGGAAAACAAAGCGTCCGTACCGGAAAAGTCCCGAAGCAGGAAACCAGGACAGAAGTCAGGCCGGGAAAAACTCCACCATATGCTCCCGGTACCACAGCGGAAGGTGGGTACGCTGCAGCTTTTCATTTCTCCGCTCTTCAATGGCAATACTCCGGCAGAACCCCTGCCAGAGGCGGGTCATCTCCTCTTCCTGGGCCGAAAACTTCAGCTGTCCTCCCGGAAAGTCCGGCACATCCCGCACCAGGACCCACTGCTTCTGCTTTTCATGAACCGCCGCCATATGCCAGGTCTCATCCAGAATCATCCAGTTTTCCAGAGGAAGCCGGTCGGCAAAATGAGGCGCAATGCAGGAAAGAACCTGGTTTTTGGGCCGGATACGCGCCAGCAGAATCCGGCTTTCCAGTTCCCGGAAGCGGATAAATTCCAGAAAACTGTGGGTTTCGTTCTTTACATTCCGGCTCAGTTCAAACACCCGGGCCACATGGGGCTCCTGAAGCTGTTCCATAATTCTCCGGCTGTCCCTCAGTTTCCTGGCAGCCAGCATGGCGCCCAGAATCGCCTCTCCCTTCTCCCCGTCCCTGGAAAGCGCCGCATAGTAAAGTTCCCGGGCGGCCGTCTCCCCCAGGTTTTTCAAAATCATCCGTTCCACAGCCGCCGCCTTTTTTGCGGAAGGCATGGACTCCACATAATCGCAGAAAAGCTTCTGCTCCAGAAATCCCCGGACGGCCACACCGGCCTCTCCGGTCTTCCGGCACTCCAGCCAGGCATCATAGAGGGCGGAAAATATCCCTGTCACATTATCCTGACATACAAAGACCCGTTTCATCTCTTATCGCCTCCTAACTCAGGACACGCCTATGAATCCCGGCGCGGGATAATTCTGGTCGTCAAACAAGGAAAGCTGGCGGTATCCCATATTCCGCACAGAATCCGGCAGACGCTCTCCCGCATCCAGCAGATTCCTCAGAATGTAATCTTCTTCCATCCGCACCGGATACATCATCTTCCCATTACAGGTAATAAAATAAAGAGCCCGCTTTAAAACAACTCCCATCTTCTTTAAATCCCCGAAATCCAGGGGGCCAAGCCTTCTAGCCTTCACAATTCTTCCGGCAGATTTACATCCGATTCCGGGCACCCGGAGCAGGGTGCGGTAATCCGCCTTTCCTATCTCCACCGGGAACTCTTCCAGATGCCGCAGGGCCCAGTCGCATTTCGGATCCAGAAGCACATTAAAATTCGGATGCTCTTCGTCCAGCAGTTCCGATACCTGAAAATGATAGTACCGGATTAACCAGTCCGCCTGGTAAAGTCTGTGCTCCCGCAGAAGAGGCGGGCCTTTCTCCGAAAGGGCCGGCAGATTCTCGTCTTCCGTCACCGGCACAAAGGCCGAATAAAACACCCGTTTTAAATCAAACTTCTGGTAAAGCGCCTCTGCCACCGCCATAATCTGATAATCCGTCTCCGGCGTGGCCCCGATAATCATCTGGGTGCTCTGTCCTGCCGGCACAAACCGGGGTCGTTTCTCTCCTGCCCCGCGGTAAACTGCCAGTTCCCTGCGTTCTTCCTCCCTGCCGTTCTGAACCAGCCGCATGGGCGTCAGAATGGTCTTCCGGCTCTTGTGAGGCGCCAGCTTCCGCAGTCCCTCCTCCGTGGGCAGTTCCAGATTCACACTCATTCTGTCCGCCAGAAATCCAATACGCCGGATAAGCTCCGGAGATGTCCCGGGAATGGCCTTCACATGAATATAGCCCTGAAACCGGTATTCCGTCCGGAGTTTCAGAAGGGTGGCGTAAAGCAGTTCCATGGTATAGTCCGGGCTTTTCAGAACCCCGGAACTTAAAAACAGACCTTCAATATAATTTCTCCTGTAAAATTCCATAGTCAGCCGGCAGATTTCTTCCGGAGTAAAGGACGCCCGCCGTATATCATTCGAGCGGCGGTTTATGCAGTACCGGCAGTCAAAAACACATTCATTGGTAAACAGAATTTTCAGCAGAGAGATACACCTGCCGTCCGAGGAAAAACTGTGGCAGATTCCGGCCTTCCGGCAGTTTCCCATGCCGGTGCCGTCCCCGTTCCGGTCCACCCCGCTGGAAGTACAGGCCACGTCATACTTTGCCGCGTCCGACAGAATAGCCAGTTTTTCGTACAGTTCCATGTCTTTTGCAATCCTCATCTGCTTTTCTCCCCTTTTATCCGAACATATGTTCTTTTTCTTTTTATTCTATCACACCTTTTCAAAAAGAGCAAGCAAATCGGGCAGGGGAAGATTCCTTCCCCTGCCCGATTACCGCGATACCCCGGTCATCTCGCGGCATTGCCGCTCGATGACCGTTGCCCGTCTAATGTCCGCTCGCGCAAGCGCGGCGGCC
>DSTFC04002__coassemble_1600_pt1 | contig 13098 bp, 12 predicted proteins | sample DSTFC04002__metabat2_high_PE_021 | metagenome-assembled genome bin DSTFC04002
AGCCCTGAAAAAAGCAAACCCGGCTTACCATGCCATTTTTATGGAAGCACTGGAAAAGGAAAAAGAAGAGGAGGAAAAATAAGATGAAAATCACACTGAAAGACGGCTCCTGCCGGGAGTACGACGGCAGCAGGACTGTGATAGAGATAGCGTCCGATATCAGCGAAGGGCTGGCCCGCGTGGCTACAGCCGGAGAAGTAAACGGGGAAGTGGTGGACCTGCGTACCAGCCTCAGCGAAGACTGTGAGCTGAACATCCTGACGTTCCAGGATGAAAAGGGAAAAGGCGCCTTCCGTCACACAGCGTCCCATATTATGGCCCAGGCCATCAAGCGGCTGTATCCGGATACAAAACTGGCCATCGGCCCCTCTGTGGCAGACGGATTTTATTATGATATTGACAGGGAGACGCCGCTTGTGGCAGAAGACCTGGAAAAAATTGAAGCCGAGATGAAGAAGATTGTAAAAGAAAATCTTCCTATTGAGCAGTATACAAAGCCCCGGGAAGAGGCCGTTGCCTACTTTAAAGAGAAAAACGAGCCTTACAAGGTGGAACTGATTGAGGATCTGCCCGAGGATGCAGTTATCAGTTTTTACTCCCAGGGAGAATTTACCGACCTCTGCGCCGGACCTCATCTGATGAGTACAAAGCCGGTCAAGGCTTTTAAACTGACCAGTCTGGCCGGAGCTTACTGGCGGGGTAGTGAAAAGAACAAAATGCTGCAGAGGGTATACGGAACGGCCTTCCCGAAAAAAGCGGAGCTGGATGAATACCTGCATATGATGGAAGAGGCAAAGAAGCGGGACCACAGAAAACTGGGAAGAGAACTGGGCCTGTTTATGATGCGTGAGGAAGGACCGGGATTCCCCTTCTTCCTGCCAAAAGGAATGGAACTGAAAAACCAGCTTCTGGACTACTGGAGAGAGATTCACCGGAAAAACGGATATGTGGAAATTTCCACTCCGATTATGCTGAACCGTCATCTCTGGGAGACATCCGGACACTGGGACCATTACAAAGACAATATGTACACAACGGTAATTGACGAGGAAGATTTCGCGATAAAACCAATGAACTGTCCGGGTGGAATTCTGGTATATCAGTCAGAGCCCCGGTCCTACCGTGACCTTCCTCTGCGGATGGGAGAACTGGGACTGGTACACCGGCATGAAAAATCCGGCCAGCTTCACGGCCTGATGCGGGTGCGCTGCTTTACCCAGGACGATGCCCACATTTTTATGACGCCGGAGCAGATGCGGGACGAAATCAAGGGTGTCGCCCGTCTGATTGATGAAGTATACAGCCTGTTCGGATTCAAGTATCACGTGGAGCTTTCCACCCGTCCGGAGGACAGCATGGGAAGCGACGAGGACTGGGAGATGGCGACAGACGCACTTCGCGGCGCTCTGGACGACCTGGGCCTGGACTATGTGGTAAATGAGGGCGACGGCGCGTTCTACGGCCCCAAGATTGACTTCCACCTGGAAGATTCCATCGGCAGAACCTGGCAGTGCGGAACCATTCAGCTGGATTTCCAGCTTCCGCTGCGTTTTGAACTGGAATATACCGGGGCAGACGGGGAAAAACACCGTCCGATTATGATTCACCGGGTAGCGTTCGGTTCCATTGAGCGGTTTATCGGAATCCTGATTGAGCATTTTGCAGGTGCGTTTCCTACCTGGCTTGCGCCGGTGCAGGTGAAGGTACTGCCTATTTCCGACAAGCACATGGAATACGCGAAAAAAGTACTGGAAGAACTGGAACATGCCGGAATCCGTGCAGAGATAGATATCCGTGCGGAGAAAATCGGCTATAAAATCCGGGAGGCCCAGCTGCAGAAGATTCCGTACATGCTTGTAGTAGGAGCAAAGGAAGAGGAAGAAGGACTGGTGTCCGTCCGGAGCCGGTTTGAAGGAGACGAAGGCCAGAAGAGTCTTGCTGATTTTGTGGCCGCCATAAAAATGGAAATCGCTTCCAGAACTGTCCGGGAAGTCCAGACAAAGGAAGAATAACCGCATAAAAAGAAAAAAACCGGGCATACTGTCAGGGAATCCAGTTATAAAAGGAGGAGACAGTATGCCTGAATTAAAATGTACCGTGCAGACCTGTATGCACAACAAAGATTACTATTGTGCCCTGAACGCCATCACCGTGGGAGGAAGCAACGCACAGAAAGCTTCCGAAACCTGCTGCGACAGCTTTCAGGAGAGAAAAAGCGGCACCTACAGCAACCTGGGAGGCGAGGCCAGCCCCAGAAGCAGCATTGACTGCCAGGCAACCCGCTGCCAGTACAACGAAGACTGCAGGTGCGTGGCTGGAAAAATCAGTGTGGAAGGCGGCAGCGCCTGTCAGTGTGAAGAGACAGAGTGCGCAACCTTTACATGCGGATAAAAAGGCAGAAAAAAGAGACTCCGGCGGAAGGGAAAGAGGCCGCCGGGGTCTTCCATTCCAGGGCGTGCGCAGCCCCCGGAGGGATAGCATATGTAACGACAGGAGAGAAAAACATGCCAATTCGAGTACAGAATGATTTACCCGTGAAGGAAATACTGGAAAAAGAAAATATTTTTGTTATGGATGAGCACCGGGCGATTCACCAGGACATCCGGCCGATTAAAATAGGGCTTCTGAATCTGATGCCCCTCAAAGAGGATACAGAGCTTCAGCTTCTGCGTTCCCTTTCCAACACACCGCTTCAGGTGGACGTGGAATTTGTCATGGTGAAGAGCCATGAATCCCGGAATACTTCCGCAAATCACCTGAACCGGTTTTACGAGACCTTTGATACCATACGGAAACAGCATTTTGACGGATTTATTATTACCGGCGCGCCGGTAGAGCAGATGCCTTTTGAGGAAGTGGACTACTGGGAGGAACTGAAGGAGATTATGGAGTGGACGAAAACCCATGTTACCTCCACCATTCATCTCTGCTGGGGAGCCCAGGCGGCGCTTTACTACCACTATGGAATCGATAAGACAGACCTTCCGAAAAAACTGTCCGGTGTATACTGGCACAGGGTGATGAACCGGAAAATTCCGCTGGTAAGGGGATTTGATGATGTATTTCTGGCTCCCCATTCCAGGCACACGGACGTACCTGTGGAAAAGATACGTGCGGAAAAGCGGCTTACGATTCTGGCAGAATCAGAAAAGGCCGGGGTGTTTCTGGCCATGGCTGAAGAGGGAAGACAGATTTTTGTGATGGGGCATCCGGAATATGACCGGATTACACTGGATACAGAATATAAGAGAGACTTAAAGAGGGGGCTTCCGGCGGAACTTCCGGAAAACTACTATCCGGATGACGACTGTACACAGAAGCCGCTGCTTACCTGGAGGGCACATGGCAACAACTTATATACGAACTGGCTCAATTACTATGTATACCAGGCGACCCCCTACATACTGGAGGAAGACGAGTAAAAAAGCAGCCGTTACGGCTGCTTTTTGCTTTCTGTGGGGACGGGAAAATTCTGAACCAGACTGCGGACAGTATCGCGTATGAAAAGTTTATAGGAATCCGGCAGCGGTTCCAGAAGTTCCGTGATTTCACGGGTCAGCATGTCCGGGTTTTCCGGACCATGCTCCAGATAGTCGCAGAGCAGATAATCCAGGTGGACGTCCAGCGCATCGGAAAAGTGCAGCATGGACTGGAAGGAAGTGGCCTGGGAACCGTTTTCGATTCTGCTGATAGTGGTTTCATCCAGATTCACTTTCTCTGCAAGAGCGGCCTGGGTAAGTCCGGCGTTGAGCCTGGCCTGACGGAGCCTTGCACCGAATAAATTTTCCATACTTCACCACCTCATTTCCCTGCGCGTCATTACTACTTGTAGTGTAGCATTTAGGGTAAGTAAAATAGAATGATATTATACGCAATACATATTTACAAATATGCAAGTTTGCTGATACTATGTAAACAGAACGGCGCACTGTGCTCAGTCCCTGGAGAGAGACTATAAATATTACTACTACAGGATACGAGGAGAAAACGACATGAGACTGGAAGAATACAGAACAGAAATAGAAGCGGCCAGGCTGTCCCTGGAGATGCTTGCAAGAAGAGAAGCGGATGTGAAGGCAGTTTTTCAGAAAAGCATGCAGAATCTCTGCCGGCTGGCGAAAGAAGAGGCGGAGCCGGAGGCGCTTACCGGAGCCGTGATTCTTATGCGGGCCTGGCTGGAGATGGGGTTCCCCTACGGCATGTACCGGGACCTGTTTGACAGCGTGCTAAAAAGAGCAGGCCTTGAGCGAAACGATGTGGTTTCAGACGAAGTGCGGGAGATGCGGAAAATCCGGCTGACCCGCCCGCAGATACGCAGTATGCTGGGCAGATGGAGCACGTCTTCCCGCAATTCCATGACCAAGGAAAAGGTGGTGGATGACATCCTGGACAAGGTGCAGCAGGAAGTGCCGGGGGTCTATTATTATGAAAACTTTCATTCCGGTCCGGGCAGGATGCAGGATATCTATGAACTTGTAGTAGAAGAGGGCGGAAGCTTTTTCCATGATATCAGGAGGGGACGCTGCTATCAGTTGGAAGAAAAAGGACCAAAAGAGCGGAAAATCGAAAAAAATTAGGAAAAACGGAGCGAAATTCACAAAATTTACATCATGAAGAAGAAAAATAATTGCCAATCCACAAAAAATCATGTAGAATAAATCTAACGGATTAACACGTTAATGAGAGAAAGAGGAGGCAAAAGGATGTTTGACGCTATCAATTCATTCGTGACGACAGTGAACGGCTTTTTATGGAACGGACTGATGATTTTTCTCCTGATGGGGACCCACCTTCTGATGACTGTTCTGACAAAGGGAATTCAGTGGAAATCCATCACAAAAGGAATTCGACTTTCTGTAACGAGAGACCCGGATGCAGAGGGAGAGGTATCCCAGTTCGGGGCCCTGACTACCGCTCTTGCAGCCACCATTGGAACCGGAAACATTATCGGCGTGGGAACAGCCATTGCCCTAGGAGGACCGGGAGCGGTACTCTGGTGCTGGCTTACCGGTGTATTCGGCATTGCCACCAAATATGCCGAGTCCCTGATTGCGGTAAAATACCGTGTTAAGACAAAGGACGGACGGATGCAGGGCGGCGCCATGTATGCCCTGGACAGAGGCCTGAACATGAAGTGGCTGGGCATGATATTTGCCCTGTTTGCCGGTTTCGCTTCTTTTGGAATCGGATGCGCGACCCAGGTAAACGCCATTGCCACGGTATGTGAAGAAAATATCGGTATCCCGCCCTGGATTGTAGGCGTGGTGATTGCCATCCTGACGGCGATTGTTATTTTCGGCGGTATCCAGACGATTGCCAGCGTATGCGAGAAGCTGGTTCCGATTATGGCCATCTTCTATGTGCTGGGCTGCCTGATTATTCTGGGAATCAACTATGACTACATTATTCCGGCGATTGCGACTATCTGCCGGCTGGCCTTTACACCGGGCGCCGCTGCAGGCGGTCTGGTAGGTTCCGGAATGCTGATGGCCATGCGCTACGGAGTTGCCCGAGGACTGTTCTCCAATGAGTCCGGTATGGGTTCCGCTCCGATTGCAGCATCCGCCGCACAGACGAGAAATCCGGTACGCCAGGCACTGGTTTCCTCCACAGGAACGTTCTGGGATACGGTTGTCGTATGTCTGATGACCGGTCTTACCCTGGTGACGACCATTATGAAGAACCCGGCCATCAATGCGGATGAGATTTCAGACGGCGGCGTACTGACGTCCCTGGCCTTTGGGCAGATTCCGTATCTTGGACCGATTATCCTGACACTGGGCATTATCTCCTTTGCCTACTCCACCATTCTCGGATGGGCTTATTACGGAGAGCGGTGCGTGGAATATTTCGCAGGAAAGATAGCGCTGATTCCCTACCGTGTGCTGTACGTTGCCGTAGCGGCAATCGCGCCGATTGTGGCACTGGATTTTGTATGGCTGGTAGCCGATACTTTAAATGCGCTGATGGCCATACCAAACCTGATAGCGGTCCTCCTTCTGTCGCCTGTCATTGTCAGGGAGACGAAGAAGTACATCAATAACCTGGATGCAAAGGATGATACGCCTGTGCCCATTGTGGACAAATAGAAAAACACAGGAACCGCTGACTGCGGATAACTGCCGGCTCCCCGGGGAGCCGGCAGTTTTTTTGCGGTGCGCCCGGAGGGCGGCCGCCGTGCCTGCGACGCGGAGCTGTTTCTTTTATTGACAGCGGATTGCGGACGTGGTAGTATAGAAGAAGTCATCTACACGATATTGTGATAATGATAAAATAGACACACTAGATATGGGTAAAGGGGAAAGGAGAAACAGTATGGATTTAAAGGATGTAAAAGTGGTAAAAAAAGACGGTACCAAGGAAGAATTCAATGTACAGAAGGTAGTTGTGGCGGTCAACAAGTCCGCTTACCGGGCACTGATTCAGTTTACCGATGAGGATTTGAAATTTATCTGCCAGTTTGTGGAGGAAAAGGTAAAGGAACTGGGCATAAAGGAAATCCAGATAGCCCAGATGCACAATGTAGTGGAAGGAGCCCTGGAAAAAGTAAATCCGGTTGTGGCAAAGAGTTACCGGGATTACCGGAACTACAAACAGGATTTCGTGCATATGCTGGATGAGGTCTACCGGAAAAGCCAGTCCATTATGTATATCGGGGACAAGGAGAACAGCAATACGGACAGCGCCCTGGTGTCCACAAAACGAAGCCTGATTTTTAATGAACTCAATAAAGAGCTTTACAAGAAATTTTTCCTTACTGTGGAAGAACTTCAGGCAATCCGGGAAGGGTATATTTATATTCACGATATGTCGGCAAGAAGAGACACGATGAACTGCTGTCTGTTCGATGTAAAAACAGTGCTGACCGGCGGGTTTGAGATGGGAAATATCTGGTATAACGAGCCTAAGACACTGGATACTGCGTTTGACGTTATCGGAGATATCGTGCTCAGCGCGGCCAGCCAGCAGTATGGCGGCTTTACGGTGCCAAGCGTGGACGACATTCTGGAACCCTATGCAGAGAAATCCCACAAAAAGCTGATTGAGAAGTACAGAAGCCTGGAACTTGACGAAGAAGTGGTTCAGAAGACGGCCTGGGCTGACCTGGAACGGGAAATGGAGCAGGGCTTCCAGGGCTGGGAATACAAGTTTAACACTGTTTCTTCCAGCCGGGGAGATTATCCGTTTATTACCGTGACCAGTGGAACCAACATCAGCAAATACGGAAAGCTTGTAACAAAGACCATGCTGGACGTAAGAAAGAAAGGACAGGGAAAAGAAGGCCATAAAAAGCCGGTGCTCTTCCCGAAACTGGTATTTCTGTACGACGAGAACCTGCACGGACCGGGAAAACCGGGTGAAGATCTGTTTGAGGCAGGAATCGACTGCTCTGCGAAGACCATGTATCCGGACTGGCTCAGCCTGACCGGAAAAGGCTATGTGGCCAGTATGTACAAACGTTACGGAAAGATTATCAGCCCCATGGGCTGCCGTGCCTTCCTTTCTCCCTGGTATGAAAGAGGCGGCATGACGCCGGCAGACGAAAACGATGAGCCGGTATTCGTGGGCCGGTTTAATATCGGAGCAGTCAGCCTTCACCTGCCCATGATTCTGGCGAAAGCCCGCCAGGAAGGGAAAGACTTTTTTGAAGTGCTGGACTACTATCTGCAGCTTATCCGGAAACTTCATATCCGGACCTATGATTACCTGGGCGAGATGCGGGCATCCACCAATCCGCTGGCGTACTGTGAGGGCGGTTTCTACGGAGGACACCTGGGACTGCACGACAAGATTAAGCCCCTTCTGAAGTCAGCCACCGCATCCTTTGGAATTACGGCGCTGAACGAGCTGCAGCAGCTTTACAATAAGAAATCCATCGCAGAGGACGGGGAATTTGCCCTGCAGACTCTGGAATATATTAATAAGCGGGTCAATGAGTTCAAGGAAGAGGACGGGCATCTGTATGCCATCTACGGAACACCGGCGGAAAACCTCTGCGGTGTGCAGGTACAGCAGTTCCGGAAAAAATACGGGATTATAGAAAATGTATCCGACAGAGAATATGTCAGCAACAGTTTCCACTGTCATGTTTCCGAGGATATCACGCCGATAGAAAAGCAGGACCTGGAAGGCCGGTTCTGGGATTTGTGCAACGGCGGGAAAATTCAGTATGTAAAATATCCCATCAGCTACAACCGGGAAGCTATCAAATCCCTGGTGCGCCGGGCTATGGATATGGGATTCTATGAGGGGGTAAACCTTTCCCTTGCCTACTGTGACGACTGCGGCCATGAAGAGCTTTCCATGGACGTATGCCCCGTATGCGGAAGCACCAACCTGACGAAAATTGAGCGGATGAACGGCTATCTGTCCTACTCCAGAGTGAAGGGGGATACCCGCCTCAATGACGCCAAGATGGCTGAGATTGCGGAAAGGAAAAGTATGTAATGCGGTATCATAATATCACAAAAGACGATATGCTCAACGGAGACGGGCTCCGGGTAGTGCTCTGGGTTTCCGGCTGCAGCCACTGCTGTAAGGAATGCCACAACCCCATTACCTGGGACCCAAATGTGGGGCTGATTTTTGACGAAGCGGCCCGGCAGGAAATTTTTCATGAGCTGGAAAAAGACTATGTCAGCGGGATTACCTTCAGCGGAGGGGACCCGCTGCACATTGCCAACACCTATGAGGTGACAGCGCTGGCCAGGGAAATCCGGGAAAAATATCCGGAGAAAACTATCTGGCTGTATACCGGATATCTCTGGGAAGAGATACAGAACATGGAAGTTGTCCGGTATCTGGACGTGCTGGTGGACGGAGAATTCGAAGTGGACAAAAAGGATAACCAGCTGCACTGGAAGGGCAGTGCCAACCAGCGGGTCATCAATGTTCCGGAGACATTAAAAAGAGGAGAAGTAATACTGCATGAAGAGAATTGCTAAATTTCACAAAGTAAGCCCGGAACAGTTCCGGGAAGGATGGAAAGATACCTTTGGAGAGGTTCCGGAGGAGGAGATTCAGAACATTTATGAGGCGCTCCGCCTGCCTTCCAGGGCAACTGCGGGCAGCGCAGGTTATGATTTTTTTTCGCCGGCGGATTTTGAGCTTGAACCGGGAAAGACCCTGAAGATTCCCACCGGAATCCGGGTGGAGATGGAAGAAAACTGGGTGCTGAAGTGTTATCCAAGAAGCGGCCTTGGATTTAAGTACCGGCTGCAGCTGAACAATACCGTCGGGATTATTGACAGCGATTATTTTTACTCTGACAATGAGGGCCATATTTTTGCCAAGCTGACCAATGATTCCCGGGAAGGAAAGACACTGAAGCTGGAAAAGGGAACCGGCTTTATGCAGGGGATTTTTGTGGAGTACGGCATCACGGTGGACGATGACGCATCCGCGGTGCGAAACGGCGGATTCGGCAGTACCACGGCAGCATCTGTCTGACGGATGTATAAATTTCCGGCAGGGCGGACATCCTATGTCATCATGACGAAAAGAGGACGGAAGCCATGCAGGAATTGAAAAAAGTAAGCAGAACGCTTCGGGAAAATGTAGAGTACCTCTCCCGGATTCTTCCGGTGAAGGAGAGTTTCGACCTGATACAGAGGGACATGTATATCGGAGGCAGGGAGAGTACTTTTTATTTTATCGACGGTTTTACAAAAGATGAGTCCATGCTGAAAATTATGGACTCTTTTTTTGGCGTCAAAGAGGAGGAGATGCCGCCCGATGCCACCGGGTTTGCCAGGTGCTGCGTTCCTTATGTGGAAGTGGACGTGCTGGCGGATTATAATGATATTCTGAAAAATCTGCTTTCTGGAGCCACCTGCCTTTTCGTGGATGGCTATGCGGCGGCCATTGTCATCGACTGCCGTACTTACCCGGCGAGAAGCGTGGAGGAGCCGGATAAGGACAAGTCGCTCCGGGGATCCCGGGACGGATTTGTGGAAACGATTATCTTTAACACAGCGCTTATCCGCCGGAGAATCCGGGATCCGCATCTGATTATGAGCATGACGGAGATTGGGAAAAGTTCCCGTACGGATGTGGCGCTCTGCTATATGTCGGACCGGGTGGACCAGGAAGTGCTGGACCGTATCCGGAAAAAGCTGGATGAAGTGCAGGTGGATGACCTGCGGATGAACCAGCAGACACTGGCGGAGGCTCTGTACAAACGGAAGTGGTACAATCCTTTTCCAAAGTTTAAATTCACAGAACGGCCTGACACGGCGGCGGCCTGCCTGCTGGAAGGGAAAATTATACTGCTGGTGGACAATTCTCCCGCGGCCATGGTACTGCCCACGTCGGTGTTTGACATGATTGAGGAGGCAAATGACTACTATTTCCCTACGCTTACGGGCGTTTATCTGAAACTGTCCAGGGGACTGATTACCTTTCTGACCGTTTTTCTGGTGCCGGTATTCCTGCTCTTTATGCAGAACCCGGCATGGATACCGGAGAGTTTCCGGTTTGTGGAAATCCGGGATACCCAGAATATTCCCCTGATTTTTCAGATACTTATACTGGAGCTTGCCATTGACGGTCTGCGGCTGGCGGCCCTGAACACTCCTTCCATGCTGAGCACGCCTCTGAGTGTTATCGCCGGTATCGTGATGGGAGAGTTCTCCGTGGAGTCGGGGTGGTTTAACAGCGAGATTATGCTGTACATGGCTTTTGTTTCCGTGGCAAATTATACCCAGCCCAACTTTGAACTGGGGTATGCTCTGAAGTTCATGCGTCTTCTCCTTCTGGTGCTGACTGCACTGTTTGATTTGCCGGGATTTGTGGCAGGAACCCTGGTGGTCATCCTGGCCATCTGCTGGAATAAGAACCTGGGAGGACGAAGCTACCTGGATGTCCGCCTCCATCAGGGAAAAGGAAAATAAGAAAACGGAGACCGGCCCCCTGGGTGCGGTCTCCATTCAGTTCTGACTGTGTATTCTGGCCGCGGCTTACAGCCTGCGGTTGATTTTAAAGCTTCCGGTACTGCCCTGGAATGCGCTGCGGATACTCTGGAAACTGCACACCAGAGTCAGCACATAGCCGATTGTCAGGTCGCCGTAATACTGGCCGGTGAGTTCTGAGAGGGAGAGTATCTCTCCCAGTCCCCGGAAGCAGTCGGCAAAGGTATAGCCATACATCTGCAGGGCGTCGTATGCTTCCCAGGCCCAGGCAATCCGGTTGGCGAAGAAAATCATAAGTACCATAATGATGATGGAGCCGATGACTCCCTTTTTGTCCAGGGTTCCGCCCAGTTTCTCATATCCTTTCATGGCGCAGATTCCGGTGACGGCCCCTGCAATGCCGGCGATGTATCCCAGCCGGTATATGAGAACCCAGAGAACACATCCAATCAGAGAGCCGAGAAAGGCGCCAACGAGACCGGATACCAGTCCGCTTTTTTTGGAAGACACTTCCTGCTGGTTCTGCTGAAGAGAAGTATGTACCTGGCTCAGGCAGGAATCACAGAGATGGAAGGCGGTCCCGTTGATTTCGTAGCAGCCGATGTTTTCTGTGGTTCCGCAGGACTCACAGCCGGAAGAATAGTGGAAATTCTGCAGGTATCCAAGGATGGGGCCTGCTGTGGAATTTATGGCGTCCGGAATGTTTTTTGCCAGGGTAAAATATTTTGGAAACAGCTTAAAATCCAGAATCCGGCTGTTCTGTGCCTTCTGCTGTGCAAGGAACCCGCCAAGCTGCGCGCCGTCCGGATCCTCCTGGGACCAGGCGCTGATTTTCAGTTCATAGCGGCCGTTCTGGAAATGAATAATGGTAAAAAATCCGCCGCAGTATCCGGCCAGGTAAGTCTTAAAGTCTCTCATACAGCCCCCGAGTATCTGGGAGCGCACTTTTTCTGTAAGCATAAAAATCCCCCTCTTTTTTCAGACTACTCATATAGTATACCATGACCGCGGGCGGTCTGTACAGCAAAATGAGAAAGTCTGTCGGGAAGATTGCGGGAAAAGGTTTTGCTTAATCTGCGTAAATGAGGTATACTAACAAAGGAGAGTGCTATTGAGAGAATGGTATCGAGGAGGAAAAAATGATGCGGGATTATGTAATTATTACCGACAGTACGGTAGACCTGCCGAAAGAATATGTTACGGAAACGCTGGGAGTACCTTATATCCCGCTTTCCTATGTTATGGACGGAGAGACGTATGAAGACATGAGCGGTCTGTCCGGAAAAGAATTTTTTGACAGAATCCGGGCGGGCTCCATGCCCACTACGTCCCAGATTACGCCGGAGCAGGCCAGAAATGCACTGGAGCCCTGGCTGAAAGAAGGAAAGGACCTGCTTTACCTGGGATTTTCTTCGGGGCTCAGCGGAAGCTACAACAGTGTGCGGGTGGCTGCCCGGGAACTGGCAGAGGAGTATCCCGAAGCGCAGATTATCACGGTGGATACGCTGTGCGCCTGCCTGGGAGAAGGGCTTCTCGTATATAAGGCAGTAAAGATGAAAAAAGAAGGAAAAAATCTGGAGGAAGTGGCTAAATGGTGCGAGGAAAACAAGCTCCATGTCTGCCATGATGTTACCATTGATGATTTGTTCCATCTGCACCGGGGAGGAAGAGTGTCAAAGGCCACGGCAATCCTGGGAAGTATGGTAAAGGTAAAACCTGTCATCCATATGGATAATGAAGGAAAGCTCCAGGTTATCGGAAAAGAACGGGGCAGAAAGAAATCCCTGAACCGGATTGTGGACATGGCGGTGGAACAGGCAAAGGGCTGGGATAATGATATCATCATGATTACCCATGGAGACTGTGAGGAAGACGCAAATTATGTGGCGGAACTGGTACGGAAGAAAATGGGAATAGACAATATTCTGATTAACTGTATCGGTACCGTAATCGGCAGTCATACCGGTCCCGGCGTGGTAGCGGTGTTCTGCATGGGAGACCACCGGTAGGACACGCTTTAGAAAAAATCAGAAATCAGACCGGCCTGCGCCCCGCTTTGCCGGGGCGCCAGGCTGATGAAAAATCCGCTCAAAAAAGGTATTGACAGAACGGGCCGGGTATGGTACATTAGTCATTGCGGAAAGCAAAAAGAAAGAAGAGTATCCACTCTCACCCCAGCGCAGAAGGC
>DSTFC04002__coassemble_1616_pt1 | contig 12965 bp, 8 predicted proteins | sample DSTFC04002__metabat2_high_PE_021 | metagenome-assembled genome bin DSTFC04002
GTGTTCGGGACTTTCACCCGTTAGAGCGCGCCCATGGCGCGCAAACCAAAAAAGGCGGCCACGGAAATTTCCTTCCGTCGCCGCCTTTTTCCGGCTGTAATTTTTCTTTTTTCGATATATCCTATAAACATCCGTTTATACTGTTTTTTCTTCCATGGCTGTTTTCATGAATTCTGCCATACATTTTGTAAAGTACTTGTTTTTCCGGTAATAAAAGTACACGTTCCGCTGGGCCGCCGGGTCGTCAATCTTATAAAACACAATGTTCCGGTTATACGGAAGATTTTTTACGACCGTGTCGCTGACAATGGAAATCCCCATTCCTTTTTCGGTAAAGGCAAGAAGAGTCAGAATCTGGTCCAGCTTCAGGGCCACCTTCGGCTCGACCCCCGCCCGCTTAAAGATGGTCTCCATCCGCTCCCGGGTATCGTTATGGGCCCGCAGGGTGAGAAAGGGCTCATCCTCAAAAAGCTTCAGGGAGACGCCGTAGGTCTCCGGCCTCATATGTACGCCGGCCCGGATATCATCCGCCGTCATGGCCCAGGACTCTGCCGCCCGGTTGCTTTCGTAGCACTGGGGTACTGCCAGGAGCAGATTTTCTTTCATAAAAAACCGCTTGTCATAGATATCCTCATCCATGGGATAGTTGTCCAGAACCATATCCACTTCCCCGGAGAACAGTTTTTTCTCCACCTGGGAGGTATGCCCCTCCACCAGACTGATTTTTATATTAGGATATTTTTCCCGAAACCGTTTCACGATATCCGGCAGTACAAAGGCAATAAACAGATAGGTGCCTCCGATACTGAGCCGGCCCGTCCGCAGTTCATTGAGATTTCCCACGTAGCAGGCAAATTCTTCTTCCAGGTCCATCATCTTTTCCGCTGTCCGGATATATTTTTTCCCGCATTCGGTAAGCTGAATGGGCACGGTGCTTCTGTCAAAAAGCTGCATCCCGATTTTCTTTTCTATCTTTTTTACGGTGGCACTCAAAGCCGGCTGCGAGATGTAAAGCCGCTCTGCCGCCTTGGAAAAGCTCCCCTCCTTGTATACTTCGTACACGTATCTCATATTGGCAAACATGTTTTCATCCATTTTTCTCTCTTCGCCCGTCCTATTTCTCTTTTTTCTCATTTCGGCCCTGAATCCGGCACACTGCTCTTCCTTCTGCGGCGTCCAGCAGCAGGGAGGCCCTGTATTCTCTTACATCGAATACCCGGACCGTCTCCAGTGCTTCTCCTTCCGCGTCGGTGTATGCTTCCGGCGGCACCTGGGGATACTGCTCCAGCATCCGGGGACGGTAGATTCTGGTTTTGCTGTTTTCGTTGATGGCCCCATAGTAAACGTCCGCCTCCACCAGGTTCTGAAACATATGGCTTCCATAGGAAAGCTCCGGCCGGTAGCCGGCCTCGCTGTAGGCCACTTCGCAGATGGCGTCAAAGCTGCTGATGTCCCCGTACACCAGCGGGACGCCAAGCTCCGGGGAGGAGGTGCCTATCCGGCCCGGCACCAGAAGCAGGGCCGAAGCCTCTCTTTTTCCCAGATATTCGTTGATGTCCCGGATAATTCTGCCCGTCTCCGGTTTCTTCCGGTAGGGGCACTCGTAATACTTCTGCGGGTCGGTCCAGACGATGTAATCCAGTTTCTGTATCCGGGAACGGCGCATGGAGGTCCTTCGGACGTCAAACAGAAATTCCTCATCCACGCCCCGGGGAATCCGGATGTGCTCGGAGGGGTCCATCCGGAGCGGCCGGCACTGCAGAAGGGTCACTCTCCAGTCCTGCTCCTCATCCGCAGTGACCGCGAACTCAATGTCCACCGGCTGGCCGTAAGCCTCTTCCAGTTTCTTCAGAAGCTGCTTCATCATCCGGATGAAGTCTCTTTTTTCCACCAGGCCCTGGCAGTCGGCAAACCAGATTTTCCGGTAAATCCGGCGCTGTCTCAGCCGCTCTTCTGCCTCCCGGTCCCGGTTCAGTTCCAGGTTCCGGTAAGGCTCCGGCAGCTTATCCAGAAGCTGCTCCAGCGGCAGGGTGCAGACTTCCTTTTTCTCCATGTCAATCACATCTGCCATTCTCTGGGAGAATTTGTGCCTTTCTGCAGACGTCCCCCAGATACTTCCTCCCGCGCAGTCCAGTCCCACCAGACGGGGATAGTCCCCCGGCGTCCGGGTCACGGCGCGGGTGCCCAGTCCCATTACCACACGGAGCATTCCTGCCTCCGGGTTCAGATGTTCCATCCATTTGTAGGGATTATAGGAGCAGCCCATCCCGGCGGCTGCGGGAAAGAACCAGTTTCCCACCCGGCTTCCTGCCGCGTTCTGTATCAGCAGGGCCATCTGTTCCCTGCTTCCGTCCCGGTGCCATTTCCTGCGGTAATCCGCGGCCTCCGGATTTTCCACGCTGTCATACACCTTCAGCACTGCGGCCAGAAGCTCTTCCAGCCGTTCTTCCCGATTCCCCTGATTCGCGCAGAATACGGATTCATATTTTCCGAAAAAGGAATTCTCAAATCCGTCCTCCATCACACTGCTGGACCGGACAATCAGCGGAGTATCCCCATTCTCCCCCAGATAATCCAGTATCCGGGCGAAGTCCTCCCGGAACTTATCCAGAGGCCGCCCCTGCTTCACCTGGCAGTACACTTCTGTCCCCACATACCAGGAACGGATATCCGCCAGGCGCGTCTCCCATTCCGGCAGAAGCATCCGAACCAGCTTCCGGGCCAGCGCCAGACCGCAGGCTTTTCCTCCGATTACTCCTTCCCCGGTTTTGTGCTCCCGGATTTGCCGGAAATCCTCTTCCTCAAAAAACCGGCAGATGAGAGCCTCCATACGGGGCTCCTCTGTCAGCAGACTGTGGCACAGCAGCCGCTTTTCCTTCTCTTCCATTTCTCCTCCTGCTGGAAATGCCGTCGGCATTTCTTCCTATTTATTATCTTTTTTCAGTGTAAGACAGAAAGATATAAATATCAAATACAGAGGATGGATAGTTTCTATAACCATTTGGTTATATCATGGCGGATTTTCTGGCGGATTTCAAGATATCTTCTTCTTTTTTTCCCGGTTTTTCCTGGTTTTTTTCCGGACATATAGGATTTCTTTTATAAGAACCATACAAATATAAATATTGGTTTTTTCCACCCGCCCTTTCTATAATAGGGGCAGAACAAGGAGGAACGAAATTATGATACAGTCTGTCACTGCAACGGCCGCGGACCAGCTCCGCCGTCAGCAGAAAACACTTCTGCAGGAATACGAGGCGTGGAAACGGCGCGACCTTCACCTGAACATGGCACGGGGGAAACCTTCCCCGGCACAGCTTGACCTGAGCATGGACCTGCTGAAACTGCCGGAGGATTATCATCTGGAAGACGGAACCGACGCACGGAACTACGGGGTTCTGGAAGGGATTCCGGAATGCCGGCGCCTCTTTGGCGGCCTTTTACATATCCCGGAAGACCAGATAATCATCGGGGGAAATTCCAGTCTGAACATGATGTTCGACGTTATGGCCTTCCTGCATCTTTTCGGAACCGGCGGCCAGGCTCCCTGGTCCCGGGAAGAACGGGTACGGTGGCTCTGTCCGGTTCCCGGCTATGACCGTCACTTTAAAATCAGCGAAGAACTGGGCATGGAGATGATTCAGGTTCCGCTCCTTGACGACGGGCCGGACATGGAGATGGTTACCCGGCTTGTAAAAGAGGACGCTTCCATCAAGGGAATCTGGTGCGTCCCCCTGCACTCCAATCCCCAGGGCGTCTGCTACAGTGAGAAAACGGTACAGCAGCTGGCCTCCATGGAAACCGCCGCTCCTGATTTCCGGATTTTCTGGGACAATGCCTATGGAGTGCACCACATCTACGAGGAAGTGCCCCTCGCCGGTATCCTGGAGGCATGTGAAAAGAACGGACACCCCGACCGGTGCTATTATTTCTTTTCCACTTCCAAGATAACCTTCCCCGGAGCCGGCGTCTCCCTGGTGGCTGCCAGCCCGGCCAGTATCCGGGAGCTGAAAAAGCATATGTCCGCGCAGACTATCAGCCACGATAAACTCAACCAGCTCCGGCACGTCCAGTTTTTCCGCTCCCCGGAAGGAATCCGCCGCCATATGGAAAAAATGGCGGAACTTCTCCGGCCCAAGTTTGACCTGGTTCTGCAGAAACTGGAAGACGCTTTTGGGACCAGCTCCCTGCTGGCCTCCTGGAGCCACCCGAAGGGCGGATATTTTGTATCCCTGGACGTTTTCCCCGGCTGTGCAAAGCGCACCGTGGAACTGGCCCGGGAAGCCGGCGTCGTACTGACAGAAGCCGGCGCCACGTTCCCTTACGGAAAAGACCCGGCAGACCGGAATATCCGGATTGCCCCGTCCTATCCGGATACAGAGGAACTGTCCATGGCCATGGATATCCTGATTCTCTGTATCAAAATCGCCTACACCGAATGCCTGCTGGATAACCAGCCGGAAATATAATGAAAAAGAGGAGAAACAAATGGAACAGAAGTATAATCCCTATGACAACGTACTGAAAGTAGTCAAAAGCGCCGCTGATATTCTGGGATACAGCGACAGTGATATTGAAGCAGTGAAATACCCGGAGCGGGAACTGAAGGTATCCATTCCCGTCCGCATGGACGACGGAACCACCCATGTATTTACCGGCTACCGGATCCAGCACTCCACCTCCCGGGGACCCGCAAAGGGCGGAATCCGCTTCCATCCGGATGTAAACGCAGACGAAGTCCGGGCGCTGGCGGCCTGGATGACCTTTAAATGCGCCGTGGTCAACATTCCCTACGGCGGCGGAAAAGGGGGCGTGGTATGTGACCCCTCCAAACTCTCCGAAAATGAAATCCGTGCCATTGCCAGACGTTACACAGCCGCCATCGCTCCCCTGATTGGACCGGACCAGGATATCCCGGCTCCCGATGTAGGAACCAACGCCGCTGTCATGGGATGGATTATGGACACCTACAGCATGCTGAAAGGACACTGTGTTCACGGAGTCGTAACCGGTAAGCCTCTGGAACTGGGCGGCGCTGTGGGCCGGAACGACGCTACCGGCCGGGGCGTGATGTTTACCACCCGGAACATTCTTGACAAACTGGATATCCCCATGGAAGGCACTACTGCCGCCATTCAGGGCGCCGGAAATGTAGGAAGTGTCACAGCCCGGCTTCTCCACGAAGAAGGCATGAAAGTAACTGCCTTAAGCGATGTGTCCGGCGGTATTTATCATCCGGAAGGTCTGGATATTCCGGCTGTCCTTGCCTGGCTTTCCGCAGACCGGAAGCACCTGCTGAAAGACTATCAGGCAGAGGGCGTAAGCCACATTTCCAATGAGGAACTTCTGGAACTTCCGGTTACCGTACTGGTTCCCGCCGCCCTGGAAAACCAGATAAACGCGGGAAATGCCGAAAAAATCCAGGCAAAAGTTATCGTAGAAGCCGCCAACGGCCCCACTACTTCCGAAGCCGATGAGATTCTCGCCAGAAAAGGCGTTGTTATCGTTCCGGATATTCTGGCAAATGCAGGCGGCGTGGTGGTATCTTATTTTGAATGGGTACAGAACATTCAGTCTGTAAGCTGGAATGAAGAAACGGTAAATGAAAAGCTGAAAGAAATCATGGATTCTGCTTTTGCTTCTGTCTGGGAACTGGCCAGAGAGAAGGACGCCCCCCTGCGGATGGGCGCTTATCTGATTGCCCTGAAACGGGTTGTGGACGCAAAATCTGCCCGTGCCATCTGGCCGTAGGCAGATACGAAAAACCCCCGCCGGTTACCGGCGGGGGTTTTTCATATCCTTCCCTTTTACTACTGCATTGTCCCCGTATCTTGCCCGGATGGTCTCCATGGCCTCCTCCAGCTTTTTCTTTTTCTCGGGGGAAAGTTTTTTCTCCGGCTTCTCTTTTTTCTCCACCGAAGGCAGGTCAAACAGGCTCATCTGCCTGGGTGCGCCGGCGGATTCCAGTTTGGACGTCCGGATGCCCAGAAGCCGCACCGGCTCCCCGTTCCACAGTTCTCCAAAGAGGACGCAGGCAGTCCGGAAAATCTCCTTTTTTTCGCTGGAGGGCCGGGAAAGCTGCATCTGGTGGGAGACGCTCTGAAAAGTACTGTACTTGATTTCCACGCTGACCATTCCGGCAGTCTGCTCCGCTTCCTTCAGTCTCCGGCTGACACTTTCCGCCAGCTTTTCCAGCACCTTTTCCGCCTCTTCGGTTTTGGTCACGTCTTTTGGCAAAGTGGTGGAATTTCCGATTCCCTTTGCCTGGGTTTCTTCGGACTGTACCGGCGAGTCGTCCATGCCGTTTGCAAATTCCCAGAGCATTCTTCCGTGGCTTTTTAAATGCAGTTCTATCAGGGCCGGGTCGGTCCGGGCCAGCTCTCCGATGGTAGTAATCTCCAGTTTTTTCAGGGTCTCCACGCTGGAACGCCCTGCCATGTAAAGCTCCGATACGGACAGGGGCCACATCTTGTACCGGATTTCCTGGGGAAACAAGGTATGTACCCGGTCCGGCTTCTGAAAGTCCGAGGCCATCTTGGCCAGCAGTTTATTGCTGGAAATCCCGATATTGACCGTAAATCCGAAAAGTTCCTTTATCCTGTCCTTCATCTCAAAGGCCGCCTCCACCGGGGAGGGGAACTGCCCGGCAATCCCGGTAAAATCCAGATAGCATTCGTCCACGCTGACCTGCTCAATCTCAGAAGTATACGTATGAAGGAAGTCCATCAGCCTGCGGCTGTACTGCCGGTACAGCTCGTGGTCCGGCGGGTCCATGTGCAGAAACGGACATTTGCGCAGGGCGTCTGTGACCGGCTCCCCGGTACGGATACCGTACTTTTTTGCCGGAATGGATTTTGCCAGCACCACGCCGTGGCGGGATTTCCGGTCTCCGCCGATGATGGCGGGAATGGTGCGGATATCCACAGTTTCCCCGTGCTTTAACTGTTCCACGGCGGTCCAGCTTAAATAGGCCGAATTTACATCAATATGAAAGATAATCCGCTCCATGGCGCGCCTCCTCTCCCTTGTCTTCGTTTACTTTACCTGCACCCTTATCCGCAGAAGCTGGCTGTCCGGGTCTTTTACCGATACCTCGTCCAGCAGCCGTTCCTCGTAGGCGCAGCCGGCAATTTCCAGACCGTGCTCCCGGATATACTTCCGGATACGGCGGTAGGCCGGCTTCGTACAGTTTTCCTCAAAGTCTCCCCGGACAAAGGCCGTAACATAATACCCCTCCGGAATGACTCCATTGGCAAATTCCGGGCTTTCCACATAAAAGACCACATAGTCTGCCCGCTCGGTCTCCCCGGCCAGCAGACTGGTCCGGTCCACGATATACCCGTCTGCGTACCCGTTGGAAATCCCGGCCTCCCGGCATTTCTCCTCAAACCTGTCCCAGATTTCAAAAGAAATCTCTTTTTTCAGCATATGATTCAGCGGGTCGCTTTGAAACAGCAGGGTCTCTTTCTCATACGTAAGGGTCACGCCCCTGCACGTTCCCTCCACGGCTTCCTCCGCCCGTTTCAGCCGGGAACGGAGCATGTCCCGGGTGCTCTGAAACTGACGGATTTTCAGGGAGATGTCTCTCTCCTGCTTCTTCAGGAATTCGATTTCATCCTGAGGCGAGTACTGTTCCATGTACCTGCGGATTTCCTTTAGGGACAGCCCCAGTTCCTTCAGCACCAGAATGACAAACAGGGAGTGAATCTGCCGGTAGGAATAGTAGCGGTATCCGCTTTCGGTTTTCATCGCCGGGGAAAAAAGGCCGCTGTTATCATAGTAAATCAGCTGTTTCCTGCCCACCCCGGTGAGGCGTGAAAACTGGCTGATAGTCAGCATTTCCTGTGAAAGATTCTTCTCCATCATTTTTTTCATTTTCCTCTTGACTGTATAATGGTTATACACATTATAGTATCTGGGCATGAACAGTTCAAGGAGGTATTTTATGAAGTTTTTACTGCGTTTTTTAAAACCACTGTGGAAGCTCTGTCTTCTTGCCGTTTTCTGTATCTTTTTTGACATTGCCGGGGCGCTCTATATCCCGACACTGGCGGCAGACATGCTGAATGCCGGAACTTCCTCAGCGGACCTGACTGCCCTGGTTCATATAGGAATCAAAATGGCCGTGGCCTCTCTGATTTCCGGTGCCGGGGCCATTCTGGGCAGCTATGTCTGCGCCATTCTTTCGGGGCGGCTGGGAAAGGATATCCGGGACGCTCTTTACCAGAAAACCCTGAAACTTTCCGTAACGGATTTTAAGCACTTTGGCACGGCCTCTGTTACGACCCGGACCATAGCGGACATCACCAATATCCAGATGTCTGTTATCAGTTTTATCCAGATGGCACTGCCCGTGCCGATTATTTTTGCCCTCTCCGCCGTCCTCACCTTCCAGCTGGACGCGATGGCAGGGTGGCTTCTCCTTGTAGCGGTCGTGATTGTGCTGGTTACGACCCTTGGCATTATGCGGGGCGCTTCCCCGCTGTTCAGACGGCTGCAGAAAATTCTGGACCGGATGGGTACCGTGCTTCTGGAAAACATTACGGGTGTGCGGGTTATCCGTGCGTTCCGGAAGGAAAAAGATGAGGAGGCGCGCATGCAGAAGACCTTCTCTGACTATGCGGATACATCCATTAAGGCCAGCCTGATGTTCGCCCACCTGGACGGTATTTCTTTCCTGATGATAAATATTTTCGTATGCGCCGTGTACTGGATAAGCGGCGCCCGAATCAGTCTGGGGCACTACCAGATTGGCGATATCAATGCCATTATCAACTACGCCATTCTGCTGATGGCTTATCTGATGATGGCCCAGATGATTATCATGATTCTGCCCAGGGCACTGGAATGCTGCGCCCGGGTTCAGGAGATTCTGGATTATTCTCCGGAAATCACCGACCTGACCTCTGCGGACGCTCCGGTCCAGGCGGAAAATGACGAGGTACTGTCCTTCCACCATGTGTATTTCCGCTATGCGGACGCGGAGGCCAACACCCTGCACGACCTGGACTTTGTGTGCCGGAAAGGACAGACCACGGCCATCATCGGCGGAACAGGAAGAGGGAAATCCACAGTGGCTTCCCTTATCCTGCGGTTCCACGACGTAACCAGCGGCAGTGTCTGCCTAAACGGAACCGATATCCGGGACATTACCCAGGCAGGGCTCCGCTCCCGTCTGTCCTATGTACAGCAGAAGGCCTGGCTTTTCTCCGGAACCATCGCAGAGAACCTGCGCTACAGCAATCCGGACGCCACGGATGAAGAGCTCTGGCATGCCCTGGAGGTTGCCCAGGCCCGGGACTTTGTGGAGAAACTGCCGGAGGGCCTGAATGCCCGGGTAGCCCAGGGAGGCACCAACTTTTCCGGCGGACAGAAACAGCGTCTGTCCATTGCCCGGGTATTTTTATACAACCCGCCCATCCTCATTCTGGACGAGGCCACATCCAGCGTGGATACCCGGACCGAAAAGGAAATCGGAAAGGCCATGTCCAGTCTGATGGAGAACCGAACCAGCTTCGTCATCGCCCACCGGCTTTCCACCATCCGGGACGCCGACACCATTCTGTTCATGCAGAACGGAAATATCATCGAGCAGGGCAATCACGAAGAACTGCTCCGGAAGAAAGGCGCCTATGCTGCACTCTATTACAGCCAGTTTTAAACGGGGACGGGTACAGGCCAGCCTGTACCCGTCCCCGTATACAATTCTCATACTATTCTGAAAACAGATTAAATCTCTCTCAGGTGCTGTTTGACTCTGGCTTCCAGTTTTCCATCCACGTCATCGATGAGGATGGTGTCTCCGCTTCCCACGTTGCCTTCCAGAATCAGTTTTGCCGCAAGGGTTTCTATATTCTTCTGAATATACCGTTTCAATGGTCTTGCGCCGTAGGTGGGGTCGTAACCGCCTTCCGCCACTTTTTCTTTCGCGGCTTTGGTCAGTTCTACCCGAAGTTCTTTATCTTCCAGACGTTTGTTGATGTCCGCCACCAGCAGGTCGATAATGGAAGCGATGTTGTCTCTTGTAAGCGGACGGAACATAATCACTTCGTCCAGACGGTTCAAAAACTCGGGACGGAAGTGGGCCCGCAAATCGTTCATGACCATTTCCTCGGCTTCGGGTTTAATGCTTCCGTTGTCCTCTATTCCTTCCAGCAGGTAGGAGGAACCGATGTTGGACGTCATAATCAGAATGGTATTCTTAAAGTCCACGGTCCGTCCCTGGGAATCGGTAATCCGCCCGTCGTCCAGTACCTGAAGGAGTACGTTAAATACGTCCGGATGGGCTTTCTCTATCTCGTCGAAAAGTACAACGGAATAGGGTTTCCTCCGGACGGCCTCGGTAAGCTGACCGCCTTCATCGTATCCCACATATCCCGGAGGCGCTCCGATTAACCGGGACACGGAGTATTTCTCCATGTACTCGCTCATATCAATCCGTACCATGTTGTTTTCATCGTCAAACAGACTTTCCGCAAGCGCCTTGGCAAGCTCGGTCTTTCCTACACCGGTAGGACCGAGGAACAGGAAGGAACCGATAGGTTTGGACGGGTCCTTGATTCCCGCCTTGGAACGGATGATAGCTTCGGTTACCTTGGTAACACCCTCGTCCTGGCCGATGACCCGTTTATGCAGTTCCTCTGCCAGATGAAGGGTCTTGCTCCGCTCACTTTCATTTAATTTGGCGACCGGAATACCCGTCCAACGGGAAATGATTCTGGCGATTTCATCCTCGGTCACACTTTCGTGTACCAGAGACAAGTCTTCATCCTTTACCTTCTCCTCTTCTTCCTCTAACTGCTTCTGCAGCTGAGGCAGTCTGCCGTACTGCAGCTCTGCCGCACGGTTCAGGTCATACTGCCGCTTTGCGTCCTCGATATCCCGGTTTAACTGTTCTATCTCTTCCCGCAGCTTCTGCACGGATTCCACGGATTTCTTCTCGTTGTCCCACTGGGCTTTCAGACCGGCAAATTTTTCCCGCTCCTCCGCCAGTTCCTGCTGTAATTTCTGCAGCCGCTCCTGGCTTAACCGGTCGTCCTCCTTTTTCAGGGCGGCCTCTTCAATCTCCAGCTGCATAATCTTCCGGTTCAGCTCATCCATCTCTGTAGGCATGGAGTCCAGCTCTGTCTTAATCAGAGCGCAGGCCTCGTCCACCAGGTCAATGGCCTTATCCGGCAGGAACCGGTCGGAAATGTACCGGTTGCTTAACGTAACTGCAGCCACCAGGGCGCTGTCAGTTATCTTCACGCCGTGGAAGACTTCATAGCGTTCCTTCAGCCCACGGAGAATGGAGATGGCGTCCTCCACAGAAGGCTCATCCACCATAACCGGCTGGAACCGCCGTTCCAGGGCCGCATCTTTTTCAATATATTTCCGGTATTCATCCAGCGTCGTCGCACCGATACAGTGCAGTTCGCCCCGGGCCAGCATGGGCTTTAACATATTTCCGGCGTCCATGGAGCCCTCCGTTTTTCCGGCTCCCACGATGGTGTGCAGCTCATCGATGAAAAGAATAATGTTTCCTTCACTGTTTTTTACTTCCTCGAGAACTGCTTTCAGACGCTCCTCAAATTCACCCCGGTACTTGGCGCCTGCTACCAGAGCCCCCATATCCAGGGCAAAAATTTTCTTATCCTTTAATGCCTCGGGCACGTCTCCCCGGACAATCCGCTGGGCCAGTCCTTCTACCGCGGCAGTCTTGCCGACGCCGGGCTCTCCAATCAGAACCGGGTTGTTCTTGGTCTTCCGGGAAAGAATCCGGATAACATTCCGAATCTCCGCATCCCGTCCGATTACCGGGTCCAGTTTCTGCTCCCGGGCCTTTTCCACCAGGTCTTCCCCGTATTTGTTCAGGGTATCATAGGTGGCCTCCGGATTATCGCTGGTCACTCTCTGGTTTCCCCGGACAGTGGAAAGCACCTGAAGGAACTTCTCCCGGGTAATGCCCAGTTCTTTCAGGAAACTCTTCATCTCCCGGTTGGCATATTTTATCAGGGATAAAAACAGATGCTCCACGGAAACATACTCGTCTCCCATCTGCTTTGCCTCATCCTCCGCGTGAATCAGCACATTGTTCAGGTTCTGACCCACATAGAGCTGTCCTCCCTGCACTTTCGGCCTCTTTCTCAGAGCTTCCTCTGCACGGTTGATGGCCGTCTCCTTTGAAATACCCATCTTTTCAAACAGTTTCAGAATCAGGCTGTCCTCCTGGGTCAGCAGGGCATACAGCAGGTGCTCCTGCTCAATTTCCTGATTGCCGTAATCCATGGCCGCTTTCTCGCATTCCTGCACGGCCAGCATCGAATTCTGTGTAAATTTATTGATATTCAATCTTCACTCCTCCTCTCAGGGGTCTTTTATAAAATATTCTTCAAAAAATCAGAACAGCTTCTCATCTGTTCTATAAAGACTATAACACATGTTGTTAGCATTGTAAAGAGGTGAGTGCTAATTTTTTTGCTGAGATTCTCAGTGATTCAAATAGAAAGCGACGCGAAACCAAAAATTATAATGCGTCATCGATGGTACACTGGCATTACGGCTGGAAGCCGGATATAAGCAGGCAGGACCACCGTTGTGGCGGCCCTGCCTGCAGATAATGCTTTCTCCCCTGGAATTAAGGGTCAGTTCCTCGCCTCCCAGAATATATCTGCCGGTGCGTTCCCCGTCTGCCTGAAAATCACCGGCAGGGCTGATATAAGTCCACTTGACATCGCTGCGCTGCCGAAGCTCGCCCAGCGCCTTTGCCATGGCCGCTGCCAGAGGCTTAAAGCTGTCGGGGAAATCCGGCCCGTCAGCCACACACATGGTGTGTTCCGGATTCACTCCCAGATTAAAATATTCGATGGACATATCTCTTATACAGTAAATTATGCCGATACTGCGGGTGTCTCCAGGATAAACATTCGCAAGATAAGGCTGTTCTTCAAAAATCAAATCCCGCCATTCCTCCTGCTCCTCTGCAG
>DSTFC04002__coassemble_1666_pt1 | contig 12556 bp, 9 predicted proteins | sample DSTFC04002__metabat2_high_PE_021 | metagenome-assembled genome bin DSTFC04002
GAAGAAATATATTTCTGCTTTTCAGGAAGAATAGAGGAATAAAAAGACGGCTCTTGCGGCCGTCTTTTTATTTGCCATGAATTACATTCCTTACATTATAAAATAACCTCATCATGGCTTAATCTTTTTTTCCGTGGCTTCCGCTGTCTGATTCGCTTCGTCCAGTTTCTTCCCTATATTCTCCACAGGACCCGCGTATGTTTCCAGGCTCAGTACAACCATTGCGCCATATCTGTTTTTGTCAAATACACAAGCCGCTATTGCGCAATTATTACTCACGCGTACGGGAAATAAAAAGTAAGGAAACCGGGAATGTAAATGTGAAAATGGATATTCTGAATCGAATGAAATATTCTACAGATAAAATATGTAGTAAAAGGTAAAGCGCGGCAATCGGGGATAATCCCCGATTGCGCAACTTTATGAGGGGGAGATAGTGAGTGTTAATCAACTATCTGATTCATAGTATACCGTGAAAATGTGTCAAAAATGTGATGAAAAAATAAAATCCTCAAAAACACCTTCAATAAATCTTAAGAAAGTCTGTGCGCCGCTCTTAAAAATTCTCTGCTAATCTTGTATACTATAGAGGAGGTGATGAAAATGTCTAAAATTTTAGTATGTGATGACGATAGAGATATCGTGGAAGCGATTGATATTTACCTGACTCAGGAAGGGTATCAGGTGCTGAAAGCATACAATGGGGAGGAAGCAATTAAGGTATTAAAGGAAGAGGAAGTGGACCTCCTTATCATCGATGTTATGATGCCCCGGCTGGATGGAATCCGGGCAACGCTGAAAATCCGGGAGGAGATGAGCCTGCCGATTATTATTCTGTCCGCCAAATCCGAGGACGCGGATAAGATTCTGGGACTGAACATCGGAGCAGATGATTATGTTACGAAACCGTTTAACCCGCTGGAGCTGGTGGCCCGGGTAAAATCCCAGCTCAGACGGTATACGCAGCTGGGCAGTACGGTGACAGCGGACAGCAAAAATGAATTTAAGACAGGCGGGCTTGTTATCCGGGACGACCTGAAAGAAGTGACCGTGGACGGAGAGCCGGTAAAGCTGACGCCTATTGAATACAATATTCTTTTATTACTTGTCAAAAATCAGGGGAAGGTTTTTTCAATCGACCAGATTTATGAACAGATATGGAATGAGGAGGCAATCGGAGCGGACAATACCGTAGCGGTTCATATCCGGCATATCCGGGAGAAAATCGAAATCAATCCCCGGGAGCCCCGTTATCTGAAAGTCGTCTGGGGAGTCGGCTATAAGGTTGAAAAAATCAGTTAGGAGGGCGTATGAAACGATGGTACAGCAGTTCCCCCTGCAAGGGGATACTGCTTATAGCAGAGCATATCCTGGTGGCTGTGGCGGCGGTCTGTCTGGTGTGGACGGCGGCCTATCCTTCCGGCGACATTACCAGTGTGATTGCGGAAAGACCGAAGGAGTCCTATGCAGATACCAGTGGATTTGAAGATGAGGTTATGAATGCGGCCGGTTCGGTGCTTGCGGTGGAAGGATGGACGGATGAGCTGGAAACAGACGGGACCTATGATGAAAACAAAATCGTGGACATCCGGCAGTATGTCCAGAACGGCACCATCAGCGGAGCAGATGAAAACGGGCTGGCCTACCGGCTGGGAGACCTGGTATCCTGGGGAAACAGCAACTATTCCAGCAGTGATACCGAGTATTCTGATACAACGGAAGCGGATGAAGAAATTATCGTGTGCCAGAAGACAGACGGTACGTATGAGTATTTTTACGCCCCGGAATTCCGGGAGATGGCCGTCAGCGGCGAGATTATCTTTGGAAATCTGGACACGGCGGAGTCGGACTACGGGATTTCCACGCCGGACGAAATGGTGAATTCTCTTATAGAGAGCTGGGTCAGTGATGAAAATATTTACCGGAATGTGCTGAATTCCGATATGCAGCAGATATATACCAGTGTCTGGAAGTATGACGGTTACCGGCTGGATGAACGGTTTCAGCCGGCAGGGGCCGACAGCATTCTGGATGTGGCCAACAACAATGAGTACTGGAACGGACGGCTAAGCGAGGCCATGCAGGAGGTTCAGACGGCAGCAGACGGTCTTTCCGGCATCGTGAGAAACTGGCAGCAGGTTCGGGAAATTTACGGGGAAGGCAACACTAATCTGGCCTACTATTTTCTGGATGAAGATACCGGACGGGTTTACACGAACCGGGCGGCCTGGCAGAACGGGGCGGAAAGTGAGCGGAGTCTGGCCCAGCTGGAAGAGATGGGACGGTATGCGATTGTGATGCCCAAACTGGCCCAGTTTGAGAGCAACATGGATATCTCTGCGGAAGACTGGAGAAATCTGGTACAGAATGCCTCGGATACAGAGAATTTTGTATTTGCCGTCGGAGTGGATACAGACTGGCCGATTCAGGACCACTTCTATCAGCAGAGCCGGATTTACGAATCCTACGCCCCGACGGTGCGGATGGTATTTCTGGGCGGCGTGCTGTGTACGCTGGCAGCATTCTGTATTCTGGTATGGCTGACTACGGTAGCCGGCCGTTCTGCCAGAAAGCCGGAGGGCGAGGTGGCCCTGACGTTTATTGACCGGTTAAAAACGGAGATATTTCTTATTCCTGCAGGCGGACTGTTTGTGGCCAGCCTGGCGGCAATATGCAGTATCATAGATACCACTTTCGGACGGACCTACTACGATGTGTCAGGGAGTGAAACAGATGTGATACTCTATGTCGGCGACGCGAACTATCTGCCGGAGATTTCCGACATGGTTATGATAGGAATGGGAGCGGCGTTTGTCTGCGCGTCGGGCCTGATTCTCTGGCTGGGACTGGTGCGCCGGGGGAAAGCCGGAACCCTCTGGAAAAACAGTGTAACACTCTGGTTTCTGCGGGCGGTGCGGCAGGTGCTGTCCCATATCGGGATTGTATGGAAGACGGCGGGCATGTTTGCTGTTTTTATACTGATTCACTGGATAACTCTCGCGGCCTGGGACAACGGTTTCTGGTTCCTGCTGATGGTGTGTACAGAAGCAGTGGCCTTCTTTTTCCTGATGCGGGACGTGATTGGAAGACACCGCATTAAGCAGGGGGTGGACGCCATTGCATCCGGAAAAGTGGACTATCAGATTCCCCTGGAAAAACTCCACGGGGAGCAGAAAGATGTGGCGGAGCGGATTAACCGGATAGGAGACGGTCTGGAGCAGGCGGTTCAGGAAAGCGTGAAAAATGAGAGGATGAAAACCGACCTGATTACCAATGTTTCCCATGATATAAAAACGCCGCTGACCTCCATTATCAATTATGTAGACCTTCTGAAACGGGAAAATTTCGAGGACCCCAAAATTCAGAACTATCTGAAGGTTCTGGAGGAAAAGGCCCAGAGACTCAAAACCCTCACGGAAGATGTGGTGGAAGCTTCCAAAGTCAGCAGTGGAAACATTAAACTGGAAAAGATAAATCTGAATCTGGTGGAACTGGTCAATCAGACCGGCGGAGAATTTGAAGAAAAATTCCAGGAGAGAGGACTGGAACTGAAGCTGAACCTGCCTGGAGAGCCCGCGGTGATTTACGCGGACGGACGGCGGATGTGGAGAGTTCTGTCCAACATCTTTAACAATGCCGCCAAGTATGCCATGACGGGAAGCCGGGTTTATGCAGACCTCTTCCAGGATGAACGGAGTGTATTTTTTACATTAAAAAATGTGTCCGAACAGCCGCTGAATATTTCGGCAGATGAACTGACCGAACGGTTTATCCGGGGAGACGTGTCCCGCAGTACGGAAGGAAGCGGCCTGGGACTTTCCATTGCCAAGAACCTGACGGAACTCCAGGGCGGACAGTTTGAACTGTATCTGGACGGGGATCTGTTCAAGGTGATGATTACCTTCCCGAGAGTGCAGGGGACGGAGTAGAGGGTAGTGTGAAAAAGAAAGATGAGATGAAAAGCAGGGGAGAGATTCCGGTTACCGGGATTTCTCCCTTTTCACTTTTCCCTTGCGTTTCCAAAACCCAGGCTTTACAATAGAACCACGTAAGGAGTCGATTCAAATGGAAGAAATCAGAAAGCTGCTGGAGGAGACTCTGACAGCGGAGTTTATCAGTGCCGTGCTGAGCAGTCCCCGGGATAAAGAAGGGGCCGTAAAAGTCCGGGTGCGCCCGCTGAAAAAGAACGGAACGCTCTTTTTTCAGATGGAGGAACAGCGGAATAAGCAGGCATTTCATAAAAATCTGGCCCCGGAGGAGGCGGCGGAGAGCCTGGAAAAGGCCATGGAAAATTTCCGGCAGATGCAGATAGAGACCCGTTCTCTCCACTGCCATGTGCTGGTAAGCAAAAAAGGAAAAGTGACAATACAGAAAAAAAGGCAGGGAACCTGCGTGAAGGAGCCGGATTTTTCACATAATAGAAAAAAACGGTATATTCTGGAGGAGGGAAAGCCGGTGCCGTTTCTTCAGGACCTGGGGGTTATGACAGCGGAAGGGAAGATTGTCCGCTCCCGGTTTGACAAATTCCGGCAGATTAACCGTTTTCTGGAATTCATTGAGGACGTACTGCCCAAACTGCCCACGGGACGGGAACTGACTGTCCTGGATTTTGGCTGCGGGAAATCCTATCTTACGTTTGCCATGTACTATTACCTGCATGAGCTGAACGGGATGGATGTGCGCATTATCGGCCTGGACCTGAAAACAGAGGTTATCCGGCACTGCAATGAGCTGGCGGAAAAATACGGTTATCAGAAGCTGAAATTCCTGGAAGGAAATATTGCCGATTATACGGGAGCGGAGCAGGTGGATATGGTAGTGACGCTTCATGCCTGCGATACGGCCACGGATTTTGCCCTGGCCAAGGCCGTGGGATGGAAGGCTTCCGTGATTCTCTCGGTTCCGTGCTGTCAGCATGAGCTGAACGGGCAGATGAAAAACGAAACGCTTCAGCCCATTTTTTCCTACGGGCTTATCAAAGAGAGAATCGCGGCGCTGGTGACAGACGCCATGCGTGCGGAATACTTAAAAAATGAGGGGTATGATACACAGATACTGGAGTTTATCGATATGGAGCATACACCAAAGAATATCCTGATTCGGGCGGTGTATACCGGCAGAAAGGGAGGACACACCCGGCAGATACGGGAGTGCGAAGAGATGCTTCATATTGACCCGATGCTTGGGCGGCTTCTGGAACAGCAGAAATAAAGGGGAGTTACTATGGTGAAAAAAATCGTAATCCGGGCAGGCGTGCTGACCGCGGTGTTTATCGCGGCAGTGATTCTGTTCAGTTATCTGACAAACCGGAGCAATACAGACATGAGCGCCGATATGGGAAGCGCCACGCTTCCGCAGATTACTTTTTCAACGGAAGGATATACGGTCAATACGCTGTCCGGATATAGGCAGGAGATGGATATTCCCACTATGCGGGATACCATTACTCCTGTGACGAATTCTCAGCTGGATATCGGAATCAGCGCCTATGACGCGGATGTGACAGAGCTTTCCTGGCAGGTGTATACTCTGGACGGGGAAGAGATGCTGCAGGAGGATACCGTGTCCAGTCCGGAGGATACGGTGACCGTACAGTTTGATGCCCAGGATGTGCTGGCCGGGGAGAGGGTACTCCGGATAACACTTCAGGCGGACGGGAATCCGGTCTATTACTATACCCGGATTGTGGATTCCACGGATACAAACTATAAAACTTGTCTGGATTTTGCCCAGAATTTTCTGACGGCGGAAATGGACAAGGACCAGCAGGACGCACTGTCCGGCTATCTGGAGTCCGGTTCGGATACCGGTTCCGGTTTTCAGCGGGTCACGATTAACTCCAGCATTGACAATGTAACCTGGGGCAGCCTGGAACCGGAGATACGGGGAGACGTTCGCTGGGAAATCCGGGAGTGCAACGAGACTTATACCTCCATCGTGCTCAGTTACCGGGTGCGGTGCCCGGGAGCAGAGGACAATGCGGAAGCGGAGTATGATGTGGAAGAATTTTTCCGGATTCGTGTGTCGGGGGATAACCAGTATCTTCTGAATTATAACCGGACCATGAACCAGAAATTCAACGGGCGGAACCAGCCTCTTGACGAGAACGGAATTCTTCTTGGCATTGCGCCGTCGGACCTGGAATACTGCAATAACGATGACGGAACGATTGTGTCTTTTGTACAGAACAGGGAACTCTGGAATTATGACGGGGATACCGGAGAACTGTCCCAGGTATTCAGTTTCGCTGAATCGGAAAGCCGGGATGCCAGAAATCTGGTGAACCGGCATGAAATTCACATCGTTTCGGTGGAAGACAATGGGAGCACCACCTTCCTGGTGTGCGGGTATATGAACCGGGGAGACCACGAGGGAGAAACCGGAGTGGAGGTCTACTATTTTGACGCGGAAAAAAATTACGTGGAGGAAAAGGCTTTTGTCCCCAGCACAAAGGGTTACTATGTGATGAAGGAAGAGCTGGGAAAACTGGTGTATTACAGCAGTGAGAACGAGTGCCTTTACGCCATGATAAACGGGGCGCTTTACTGTGTAAACCTGGCTGAGGATACCAGGGAAGTGCTGGTGAGAGGGCTGGAAGACGGGCAGTATCAGGTGTCGGAGGACGGCAGACTCATTGCCTATCAGTCCGGAGGAACTCTGAACGAGTCCCAGACCATCACCATACTGAACCTGGAGACGGGAGATTCTTTTGACATTACGTCGGAAGGAGAGGAATATATCCGGCCCATCGGTTTTATCCGGAATGACCTGGCCTATGGGACCATGCGGGCAGCGGATGCCGGACAGACCAGTGCCGGACAGAGCATTTTCCCTATGTACAAAGTAGATATCGTTAGCCTGAACGGGGAAAATGTGGAAAGCTATGAAGTGGCGGATATCTATATTCTGGACGGGTATATTGAGGAAAATATGCTGACCCTGACCAGGGCCACCAGAAACGGGAATGTCTATACGGGTACGTCTGACGATTATATTACGAATAACGAGGCGGCCCAGGAGAGCAACATCACCCTGGAAAGCTATACGGACAGTACCAGGGGAAGGGTCATGAGACTGCGTATCGCGGACGGGGTATCGGACACCACGCCCCGGCTTCTGCAGCCCAGAATGGTGCTGCGGGATACTTCCACGACGGTGGAGTTTGACGACACAGAGCTGGAAGGCCGGTATTATGTCTATGCACTGGGAGAACTTCAGGGAGTCTATGACCATGCCGGGTTTGCCGTGCAGAGGGCGGATGCGCTGGAGGGAGTGGCCGTCACTTCCCGCCAGGCCTATCTGTTTGAGCGGGGAAATCTGCCCACAGTATACGAGGTGGAAAATACAGAGGCCTTTTCGGCGGCGGAAGGGGAAAGTACCCTGGCTGCCTGCCTGAACTATATCCTGACCTGGGAAGGAAAGCAGGCAGATGTGGCGGAAGAACTGGCAAACGGAACCTCACCGGAAGATATCCTGACCACCCATACCGGAGGGGAAGGGCTGGATCTGTCGGGCTGCAGCGTCGAGGAGATCCTCTATACTATCAGCCGGGAGACGCCGGTTATCGCCATGCTGTCGGACAGCCATGCGGTACTGCTGATTGGCTATAATCAGACAAACGTGGCCTACCTGGATCCGGCGGACGGGCAGCGGTATTCCGTGTCAAAGACAGAACTGGAGAGCATGGTAAACGCTTCCGGGAATACATTTATCGGATATGCAAAATAAAAACAGAACCGCCTTTCGCAGAATCTGTCCTGCGAAAGGCGGTGTTATTTTCTGAATTGTAGCTAAATTGTAGTCGGGGACGGGTACGGGTCAGCCCGTACCCGTCCCCGACCAAATCTATTTCGTCAGGACTTCACAGCCGTCCTCCGTGATAAGTACCATGTACTCAATCTGCGCGGACAAGCCGTCGTCGATGGTGTAGACGGTCCAGTCGTTGTCCTCGTCGATAAAGAAGTCGGGGCTTCCCTCGTTTATCATAGGCTCAATCGTGAACATCATGCCGGGTACAAGAAGCATTTCGCTGCCCTTCGGGGATACATAACTGACCCAGGGATCCTCGTGGAACTCCAGCCCGATGCCGTGTCCTCCGATATCCTCAACCACGGAATAGCCGTTGGCCTTTGCGTGTGTGTTGATGGCGTCGGCGATATCGCCCAGATGGTTCCAGGGCTTTGCCTGCTCCAGGCCCAGTTTTACGCATTCCTCCGTGACGCGGACCAGACGTTTTGCGCGGTCGCTGACATTTCCAATCAGAAACATCCGGGAAGCGTCTGAAAAGTAACCGTCCAGAATGGTGGAAACATCCACGTTGATGATGTCTCCGTCCTGGAGGATGATGGACTCGTCCGGAATCCCGTGACAGATTTCATTGTTGATAGAAGTACATACGCTTTTGGGAAACCCCTGGTAGTGGAGCGGGGCCGGAATACCGCCGTGGGACACGGTAAAATCATAGACCAGACGGTCAATTTCCTCTGTGCTCATACCCTCATGAATGTGGGCGGCCACATAATCCAGCACAGCGGTGTTCAGTTCGGCGCTTTTTTTGATGGCCTCAATCTGGGGAAGGGTTTTTAACATACTCCGGTCCGGGACAATATCCCCCTTATCCTGATAATACTGTATCTTATCTTCAATCAGCCGGTGGCACTTTTTGTATTTTTTTCCACTGCCACACCAGCACAATTCATTTCTTTCCATAAAAATACCTGACTTTCTTTTTTTCTGAATATAGTATAGCCATTTTCCGGAGGGGAGTCAATGGAGGAAGTCCGGGAAAAAGTGATGAATTATCATCAGCTGGGGCTTTATGTAAATTCCCGAATATGTTACAATATTTAAAATGAAAAAGAAAGGACGTGACCTTGAATGCTTAGAATAGGGATGCTGACAAGCGGAGGGGACTGCCAGGCACTGAATGCGGCCATGCGCGGAGTAGTGAAAGGACTGTACTCCAAAAGAGATGATGTGGAAATTTACGGATTTGAGGACGGCTACAAGGGGCTGATATATTCCAACTTTAAAATGCTGACTTCACGGGATTTCTCCGGAATCCTGACCCGGGGTGGAACGATTCTGGGTACTTCCAGACAGCCGTTCAAGCTGATGCGCGTACCGGGAGAGGACGGAATCGACAAGGTAGAGGCGATGAAGCATACATATCATAAGCTGAACCTGAACTGTCTGGTTGTACTGGGCGGAAACGGAACCCACAAAACCGCCAATATGCTGAGAGAAGAGGGACTGAATGTGGTAACCCTTCCGAAGACGATTGACAACGACCTTTGGGGAACGGATATGACCTTTGGATTCCAGAGCGCTGTGGACATTGCCACAGATACCATTGACCGCATCCATACGACGGCCACTTCCCACAGCCGTGTATTTATTATCGAGGTTATGGGACATAAGGTGGGCTGGGTAACCCTGCACGCAGGAATCGCCGGCGGCGCCGACATCATTCTGCTTCCGGAGATTCCCTATGACCTGGACGTAGTGGTAAAGGCCATCAATGCCCGTGCCAAGGCCGGAAAGCGGTTTACCATTATTGCGGTGGCCGAGGGCGCCATTACCAAGGAAGACGCAGCACTTCCCAAGAAAAAACTGAAAGAAAAACAGGCGAAGAAAAAATATCCCTCTGTAGCTTATGAGCTGGCAGAGAAAATCCAGAATCGCACGGACCAGGAAGTCCGCATTACGGTTCCTGGACATACCCAGAGAGGCGGTTCTCCCTGCCCCTACGACCGGGTGCTTTCTACCCGTCTCGGCGCGGCGGCGGCAGACCTGATTCTCCATGAGGAATACGGATACATGGTAGGTATCCAGAACGGCAAAATCAAGAAAGTACCGCTTTCCGAGGTTGCCGGAAAACTGAAGATGGTAGATCCGGACGCCGATATTGTGAAGGAGGCACGGCTGACCGGAATCAGCTTTGGAGATAAATAATTTTTTTGAGGTGAGACCTGCATGTCATATACAGCTTTGTACCGGAAATTCCGGCCCGCAGAATTTGAAGATGTGAAAGGACAGGAGCATATTGTTACCACGCTGAAAAACCAGATAAAGGCAGGACGTATCGGTCATGCCTATCTGTTCTGCGGAACCCGGGGAACCGGGAAGACCACGGTGGCCAAAATTTTTGCAAAGGCGGTGAACTGTGAGCACCCGGTGGATGGAAGCCCCTGCGGGGAATGCGCCATGTGTAAATCCATTGCGGCAGGCACATCCATGAACGTAATCGAGATTGACGCGGCTTCCAACAACGGCGTGGATAATATCCGGGAAATCCGGGAGGAAGTATCCTACCGTCCCACGGAAGGCCGGTACAAAGTGTATATCATCGATGAGGTACACATGCTTTCCAGCGGCGCCTACAATGCCCTTCTGAAGACGCTGGAAGAACCGCCGGAATACGTTATTTTTATTCTGGCGACTACGGAAGTACAGAAAATTCCGGTGACGATTCTGTCCCGCTGCCAGCGGTATGATTTTCACCGGATTACGATTGACACTATTACCGCCCGGCTGGAGGAGCTGATGAAGCAGGAGCAGGTGGACACGGAAGAGAGAGCCCTGCGCTATATCGCCCGCGCGGCGGACGGTTCCATGCGGGACGCCCTGAGCCTTCTGGACCAGTGCATTGCCTTTTACCTGGGACAGAAGCTGACCTATGACCGGGTGCTGGACGTGCTGGGAGCCGTGGACGCCGAAGTGTTCAGCCGGCTTTTGCGGGAGATACTGGACCAGAATGTGGGTCAGGTTCTGCGGTCAGTGGAGGAACTGGTGATGCAGGGCCGGGAACTGACCCAGCTTACGGCGGATTTTACCTGGTATCTGCGAAACTTGCTTCTTGTGCAGACTTCTGATAATATGGAGGATGTGCTGGACATGTCCACGGAAAATCTGGCGCGTCTGAAGGAAGAAGCACAGATGACAGAGCCGGAGATACTCCTGCGGTATATCCGGATTTTTTCAGAACTGAACAGTCGGCTTCGGTTTTCTACCCAGAAGAGGGTGCTTCTGGAAGTGACCCTGATTAAGCTGTGCCGTCCCCAGATGGAGACGGAAAAGGATACGCTTCTGGACAGAATCCGGGCGCTGGAGAAAAAGGTGGAGGAAGGCAGTTTTTCCCAGCCGGTACAGGAACGGGTCGTGTACGTAAATGGGGACGCCCCGGAACCAGCTCCGAAGCCGGAACTTCCCAGAGCGCTGACAGAAGACGTGAAGCAGGTCGTTTCCCAGTTCCGCACCATAGCCCGGGACGCTTCCGGAATGCTGCGGAATTATCTGAAGCAGGCGAAGCTGAGCGTGGGGAACCAGGATCAGCTTCTTGTGGTGATGCCGGATGAAATCAGCGCCGGGGTAGTGGGAAGTGAATCCCACCGCCGGGAACTGGAAGAACTGATAGAGAACAAAATCGGAAAAAAGGTTCCGGTAGAAGTGCGTCAGGTGGAAGAAGGACGGCAGTTTGAAGACAGCTTCGTAGACCTGGAGAAGCTGATTCACATGGACATTACAATCGAGGACTAGAAAAAGGAGGATATAAGGCAATGGCAAAGCGTGGAGGATTTCCGGGCGGTGGTATGCCGGGAAACATGGCAAACCTGATGAAGCAGGCCCAGAAAATGCAGCGGAAGATGGAAGAGCAGGCAAAAGAACTGGAGACAAAGGAGTTTACGGCCACAGCAGGCGGCGGCGCCGTGGAAGTGACGGTAAATGGAAAGAAAGAACTCCAGAAAGTGAAGCTTTCCGAAGAAGTGGTAGATCCGGATGATATCGAAATGCTGGAAGACCTGATTGTGGCCGCGATAAACGAGGCTATGCGTCAGGTGGACGAGGAAAGTACGTCCGCCATGAACAAACTGACTGGCGGAATGGGCGGCGGTATGCCGGGAATGTTCTAGGAGTGAAAGAGCATGGAATACTACAGCAGTCAAATCAGTAAACTGATAGAGGAGCTTTCCAGGCTTCCGGGAATCGGTTCAAAGTCAGCCCAGCGGCTGGCTTTTCATTTGATAAATATGCCGAAAGAGCAGGTGGAGCAGCTCGCCTCCACGATGGTGGAGGCCCGCAGCAATGTCCGCTACTGCAGGGAGTGCCAGAACCTGACAGACCAGGAACTGTGCCCCATCTGCGCCAATGAGAACCGGGACCATAAAACCATTATGGTAGTGGAGAATACCCGGGACCTGGCGGCTTACGAAAAAACGGGAAAATACGACGGCGTCTACCATGTGCTCCATGGGGCCATTTCCCCCATGCTGGGAATCGGTCCCGGGGATATCCGGCTGAAAGAGCTGATGCAGCGGCTGCAGGGAGATGTGGACGAGGTTATCATTGCCACAAACTCCAGCCTGGAAGGGGAGACGACGGCCATGTATATCAGCAAGCTTATCAAACCCAGCGGAATTAAAGTCAGCCGGATAGCCAGCGGGGTTCCGGTCGGAGGAGACCTGGAATATATCGATGAGGTAACCCTGCTGAGAGCGCTGGAAGGACGGACAGAACTGTAAATTGGATATTGGATACGAAAAAAGTTTTTACATGC
>DSTFC04002__coassemble_1669_pt1 | contig 12549 bp, 10 predicted proteins | sample DSTFC04002__metabat2_high_PE_021 | metagenome-assembled genome bin DSTFC04002
AAGATTCTTATCGGTATCCTGGCAGCAGCCCTTGTTTCCTTCCTGATTGCATCTGTAATCGTAAAAGGAAGCAAGACAGACGAATCCTCTGTCAACAAGGAACTGAAAGAAGCCGCAAAACAGATGGAAGTTCTGAAGGGCAAAAAATCCCGTATCTCTTCTGTATTTGAAGACAAGGAAGAAAAGACTCTGGATTATGCAGCCATCAGCACAATCCTCTATGTATGCGACGCAGGACTGGGTTCCAGCGCGATGGGAGCGTCCGTAATTGCCAAGAAACTGAAAAAACTGGGAATTGAAGACATCAAAGTGCCTCACGCAAGGGTGACAGATCTTCCGCAGACTGCCGATGTGATTATCACACACAGTTCGCTGAAAGACATTGTTCAGGAAAAACAGCCTGACATTGTCGTAATTGCCATCGAGGATTATCTGAATGCACCGGAGTATGATGAACTGGTAAATCAGATTGCAGAGGCAAGAAAGAAATAGAACGAGAGAATTTGGAAAATGGGGAACTTTACAGCCTGTTCCCCTTTTTCAACAGATGGAAAATCCTGAAAAGCCCAAGGTGCATAAAGGAGGACGTATGCTGAAAGCACTGATTTTTGATTTTGACGGCGTGATTGTGGACACGGAAACCCAGTGGTACGAAATCTACCGGGACTGGCTGAAAGAAGAGTACGACTATGACCTGGACATCCGGGATTATCTGGTCTGTGTGGGTTCCAACAGCCAGAGACTGTTTGCGTTTCTGTGGGAGGCCATTGGGCCGGAAGTGGACGGGGAAGCCTTCGAACGTTCGGCCACCGAAGAATTTATCCGCAGAAGCAGTGTCCTGCCGCCCATGGAAGGTGTGACAGAGCTGATAAAAGAGGCGAAAAGAAGGGGAATGAAGCTGGCGATTGCCACTTCTGCCACCCGGAAAAAACCGGAAGCGCACCTGAAACGCCTGGGACTTCTGGAATACTTTGACGCATTTTCCACAGCGGAGCTGTGTAAAAACATTAAGCCGGCGCCGGACATCTTCCTGAAAGCGGCAGAACTTCTGGGGGTGACGCCGGCAGAGTGTCTGGCAGTGGAAGACTCGGGAAACGGTCTCACCAGTGCAAACCGGGCGGGAATGCGCTGCCTTCTGGTTCCCAATCAGATTACCCGCCACTGCGAATTTGAACCCTGCTACAAACGGGTGGAGTCTCTGGCGGACGTGAATCTGGACGAGATTGAGAAGGATTTCGGCCAGCCGCAGGAGAACGCCGCCGCACAGGAAAGGGGAACGGAATTATGATTGAAACCATTACACTGGACGATATTGATATTGGCGTAAAGGCAGAAGACTGGGAAGACGCCATCCGGAAATCTTCCGAATATCTTCTGAACACAGGAAAGATTACCGAAGGATATGTGGACGCCATGATAGAAGCCATCCACAGGGTCGGACCCTACATTGTGCTGAGCCACCATGTGGCCCTGGCCCATGCCCGCCCGGAGTGCGGGGTAAAGGAGCTGGCGGTACATTTTACCACACTGAACCCGCCGGTGCCCTTCGGAAGCGAACAGTTTGACCCGGTAAGCCTGCTCATAACCCTGGCCGCTGTGGACGCGGACAGCCATCTGGACCTGATGAGCGAGCTGGCCGGAATCCTGATGGAGACAGAAAACATCGACGAGCTTTCCGACTGCCAGACAAAAGAACAGTTCCTGGAGACCCTGCAGCGGATGGCGGAGGAATAGACGATGATTGCACTGTTTGACATTGGCGGTACCTCGATAAAATACGGCGTTGCCGGGGAAAGCCGGGAGGGCTTTGCCCTCCTGGAATCCGGAGAGACCGCCAGCAACGCCAGAAAGCTGAAAGGCCCCGGCATAGAAGAAAAAGTAGTCCGGCTTGCGGAGATACTGGGGAAAAAACATCCCCTTACCGGGATTTCCATCTCCACCGCAGGAATGGTAGATGAGGAGCAGGGACGTATCCTCTATGCCAACGAAAATATCCCGGATTATAGCGGGCTGGAATGGAAGAAACACATGGAGGCCCGTTTCAAAGTGCCCTGCCAGGTGGAAAATGACGTAAACGCCGCGGCGCTGGGCGAATATGCCTATGGCGCCGGAGCCGGGTGTGAGAGCCTTCTGATGCTGACCGTGGGAACGGGAATCGGAGGCGCCATTATCCAGGACGGCAGGATTCTCCGGGGCCATTCCCACAGCGCAGGCGAAATCGGGTACATGCGCATGAAGGGGAGCACCTTCCAGGAACTGGCCAGCACCACGGCCCTGGTTCAGCGCGCCGGGTTCCTGCTGGACGAAAAGGACCTGAACGGAAAAGTGATTTTTGAACGGGCGAAGGAAGGAGAAGCAAACTGTGTGCAGGCCATTCAGGAAATCTGCCAGATACTGGCTGAGGGGATTTTCAACTGCGTGTGCCTGCTGAACCCGGAAGTGGTTCTGCTGGGCGGCGGCATTATGGAACAGAAAGAGTACCTGCGCCCGGTTATGGACAGATGTCTCCGGGAAGTGATGACAAAGGAAGCCTATGAGAATACCCGGCTGGAATTCGCCTCCCTGAAAAACCAGGCGGGCCTGGCGGGTGCGTACTATCACTTCCTGACAAAACAGTAACCGATACAGAGAAAACACTTCAGAATAAAGGAGGGTAGAGACCAGAATGGAGAAAGACATACATGGCAATGCCCGGGAACTGTTTCCCTACGGAAGACTGAAGGAGATACTGTCCTGGTTTCTTTCGCACGAGGGATTCGTGACTTCGGCCGGGCTTGCAAAACGGTTCGGGATATCCGAACGTACGCTGCGTACGGATATCCACAATCTGAATGATATTCTGAAGCAGTATGATTCACAGATTGTCCAGAAGCGTGGCCAGGGGTATACCCTGGAGACCTGCTCCTTCCAGCTCCTGCGCAGGCTTCTCAGCGAAGCCCAGGACACGGCGCTGGATACGGCGGATAAGCGGATTAACCTTCTCATCATGACGCTTCTGTATGAGAAGGACTATGTCAGCCAGAATCAGCTTGCGGATACCGTCTACGTGAGTATCAACACGATTCTCAATTATTTAAAGGCCATCCGCAGCATTCTGGAGGGCTATTCCCTGCGGCTTCTCAACAAAGTAAACCAGGGCTATAAAATAGAAGGGAACGAAACGGACAAGCGAATCTGCATCATGGACCTGCTGGAAGGCAGTCTTCAGGAAGAAAATTTCCAGTTCATGCGAGAATACCATACCATGTGGGAAGGCATTCCCATGGAGGAGATTCAGAGGATTGTGCTGGAATTCAGCCAGGATAACAGCTTTTATTTTTCCGACTACAGTCTCCGCAGCCTGGTGTGGCAGATTGCGCTTTCGGTTTCCCGAATGCGAAGCGGCAACGAACTGAAATCCTACCAGGCCCCAGAGGACGCCCGCACGGCCAGACTTCTGACTCCTCTGATGGAGAGACTGGAAAAACTGCTTGGAGTGACGTTCCCCCAGCCGGAGAAATGCTATCTTTACTCCTGCTACATTCTGAACGCGGCAAACTTTCCAAGCGAGGATATAAACATGGATTACGTCCGGGGGCTGGTGACCCGGATTCTGCAGAACATCTATGACTGCTACCAGATAGACGTCCGGGACGACGCTATCCTGGTCAAAAATCTGACCCATCACCTGCACTCCATTTTACAGTCCAAATACTATCAGCTGAATAAAAAGAATCCCCTGCTGGAAGTTATCCGGCAGAACTATCTTCTGTTCTACGAGATAACAGAGACGGCGGTATACGAGACCTTTCAGGATGAGCCGTTTACCATGAAGGCTGACGACATCGGCTATATCTGCCTTCATGTGGGGGCGGCTGTCAAGCGCTACTTTGACGCCAGAGATATCCGGAAACGCAGAACCGTGATTGTGACGCCGGGCGGATACTCCGTGGGAAGTTTCCTGGAAACCCAGCTGGACTCCCTGTTCGAAGACCGGCTGGAAATCGTGGGCAAGACGTCATTCCACGAGCTGGAAAACTATCCCCTGGAAGGGGTGGATTTTATCATTTCCACTGTGCCCCTGAAAGAGGAAAAACTTCCGATGGTGCTGATTGAAATCCCGCTGAGCAAGAAAAACATCGAAGAGATTTTCCGGGAAATTGTGGCGGGAAAAGCGGCCAGCTCCGGCTGGATGGACCGGCTGTTCCGAAGCGACTGCTTCTGGCGGATGAAGAGCAGAAGCCGGGAAGAAGTCATTCACCAGATGTCCGCTCATCTGCTGAAAAAAGGATATGTCAATGAAAACTTTGAAGAGGAAGTGCTGGAGAGGGAAAAGAGGATACCTACTGTGATGAACGAGGTGATAGCCATTCCCCACCCGCTTCAGATTAGCGCCCGGGAAAACGTGGTGGCGGTCGGAATCCTGGAAAAACCCGTCTCCTGGGGCGAGGGGCGGCAGGCGCAGATTATTCTCATGCTGGCCTTAAGCGAAAATTATGGAAAAGACGTGGAACGTCTCTATGACCTGCTGGTGGACATGATGAATCACGGCGTTCTTCAGGAACGGCTTCTGGAAAGCCGCTCCATGAAGGAATTCCTGGATATTACAGAAGCGTATCTGGGCCGGAAGGACTAGCCAGATACTGTTCCAGCAGTTCCAGCTCGTCCAGATAGATACAGTGTTTCAGGACGCCGGACTCTGCTTCCCGGCGGCACTGGGAAAGGGGCATCCACCGGACCGCTTCCACTTCCGAGGGCTGCAGAGAGAGGTCCTCTTCCCGGACAGGCCTGCTGTATACATAGACGGCGCAGAGCTCATTGTCCCGGAAGGGCTTTCCGTAGAATTCGGCCTTAAAACCGTGGTGCTGCATGCCGGCATAGTGCAGGTCCTCCGGGGCGGCCTGGATACCCAGTTCTTCCCGAAGCTCCCGCAGGGCGGCAGGCAGATAGTCGTCCCCGGCAGCCAGATGCCCGGCGGCGGAGATATCGTAACAGCCGGGATTGGAATCCTTGAAGGCACTGCGCTTCTGGAGCAGAACGTCATATGCTCCGTCCGGATTTTTGCGGACCACCCAGATGTGAGCGGTGCCGTGGAGACTGCCGTCCCGGTGCGCCACTTCCCGCTCCCGGACAATGCCGGTTTTCGTGCCGTCCTCGTTTAAAATGTCAAAAAGCTCCAGCGGCTTTCCGTTCAGGGCGGCATACTGCAGGGTATCGGTCAGGTCGTAGACCAGTTTCAGGGAGAAAAACTCCGTCTCTTCATTTAAAAGGCGGAAGAAAATTTTATCTCCCTCCCAGAGATTGAGGTGCAGAACCTCATCTTTGTCCACCCATTCCAGGACGCCCTCGTCGCAGGGGTGTTCCTGGCCGGCAAATCCGTCCGCGGTAAAAAGAGACATATATTCGGTAACGTCTTCTCCGTAGACGAAGGTCACCAGACCCCGGAAACGGTAGGAGGTAAGGGTGTAGCCGGTCTCTTCCCAGACTTCCCGGAGCAGGCATTCTTCCGGGCTTTCGTTTTTCTCAAAATGACCGCCTACCCCAATCCACTTGTCTTTGTTGACGTCGTGCTTCTTTACGGTTCTGTGAAGCATGAGATATTGATGATTCTGCTCGATGTAGCAGAGAGTACTCAGTTTTTCCATAAGAATGCTCCTTTCTTCTGCGCGGGGGATTTCTCCGGTAATCGCATCTACCTGGTATTGTAGCACAAAAGCAGGAAGGAGCGCAGACATTTTTCAAGGAGGAAAGAGATATGCTGAAAGAAATCAGACACCGGCTGGTCGTGTCCTGCCAGGCACTGCCGGACGAACCCCTGCATTCATCCTTTATCATGAGCCGCATGGCCCTGGCCGCAAAGCAGGGAGGAGCGGCCGGAATCCGCGCCCAGGGAAAAGACGATATCCTGGAAATCAAACGGGTTGTGGACCTGCCGGTCATCGGAATCGTAAAACGGAATTATCCGGACAGTGAGATTTACATCACACCGACCAGAAAGGAAATCGAAGAACTGCTGGAAACCGGATGCAACATGATTGCCCTGGACGCCACCGGACGGAAACGGCCCGGCGACGAGAAGCTGGAAGACCTGGTGGAATTCATCCATGCCCACGGCCTTCCCGCCATGGCGGACTGCTCCACCTTTGAAGAGTGCATGCACGCGGAAGAAATCGGCTTTGACTGCGTCTCCACCACACTCTGCGGATACACACCCTACTCGGAGCAGTACGAAGGGCCCAGCTTCGGCCTGATTCGGAGACTGGCCGAATCCTGCCATGTACCGGTGCTGGCAGAAGGAAAAATCAACACGCCGGAAGACCTGGCCGCTGTGTTCGAGGCGGGCGCCTACAGCGCCGTGGTGGGCGGAGCCATCACCAGGCCGAAACAGATAACAGAACGGTTTGTAAAAGCGATAGAGGGACTGGATTAAAAGTCCCTCTCTTTTTTTAAATCCTCCTTGACTTGTTTAAACAAGTGTGCTATATTAAACATGTTTAAACAAGTTGTGCGTAACAGAGAGAAATAAAAGGAGGAAAAGAGGAAAATGGCGAAATACGAAAATGACGTAAAAGAGCTGTTGAGACTCATCGGAGGCAAGGAGAACATTTCCGCAGTCTCCCACTGTATGACCCGGATGCGCTTCGTCCTTGTAGATGAGAAGAAATCAGATACGAAGGCGATTGAGAAGCTTCCGTCTGTAAAAGGAACCTTTACCCAGGCAGGGCAGTACCAGGTTATCATTGGAAACGACGTATCCACGTTTTACAATGAATTCACTGCCTATGCAGGCATTGAAGGGGTAAGCAAAGACGCCGCAAAGCAGGCGGCAAAAGGGAACCAGAACCTTATCCAGAGAATCATGAGCAATCTGGGCGAGATTTTCGCCCCCCTGATTCCTGCCCTTATCTGCGGCGGTCTGATTTTAGGTTTCCGTAATGTAATCGGTGAGATTAACTTTTTCAATAACGGTACCGAGAGCCTGGCGGATATTTCCCAGTTCTGGGCCGGAACCTACGACTTCCTGTGGCTGATTGGTGAAGCCGTGTTCCATCTGCTCCCCGTGGGTATCGTATGGTCTATCACAAAGAAAATGGGAACCACCCAGATTCTGGGTATCGTACTTGGACTGACCCTGGTGTCTTCCCAGCTTCTGAACGGATTCAGCGTAGCCAGCACCCCGGCTTCCGAGATTCCGGCATGGGATTTCGGATTTGCCAAAGTAGAAATGATTGGTTACCAGGGCCAGGTAATCGCAGCCATGATGGCAGGATTCGTGCTGGTATATCTGGAAAAATTCTTCCGGAAAATCTGTCCTCAGGTTATCAGTATGATTGTGGTTCCGTTCTGCTCCCTGCTTCCGGCAGTTATCATCGCGCATACGATTGTAGGACCCATCGGCTGGACCCTTGGAAATGCCATCGGTGACGCGGTATACGCAGGACTGACCTCAGATTACGGCGTTCTGTTCGCCCTGGTATTCGGCGCCCTTTACGCACCTATCGTTATGACCGGTCTGCACCATATGACCAACGCCATTGACTCTCAGCTTGTCAGCCTCTACGGCGGCACAAACCTGTGGCCCATGATTGCGCTGAGCAACATTGCCCAGGGCTCCGCAGTTCTGGCCATGTCCATTCTTCAGAAAAAGAATGAGCGTGCAAAACAGATTAACATCCCGGCCTGCATTTCCTGCTACCTGGGTGTAACCGAGCCGGCTCTGTTCGGTGTCAACCTGAAATTCGGATTCCCGCTGGTATGCGGTATGATTGGTTCCGCCATTGCCGCCATGGTTTCTGTAGGAACCGGTGTGACGGCAGTAAGTATCGGCGTCGGCGGACTTCCGGGCATCCTCTCCATCTTCCCGGAATACTGGGGCGTGTTCCTGCTCTGCATGGTTATCGCGCTTGTCGTTCCCTTCGTACTGACCATGATTGTCGGAAAGAAAAAATTAGCCGCAGTAGAGCTTTACGGAGAAGAGGCAGAAGACGCTGCAGAAGCACCTGCAGTGGAAGAAAAGACAGAAGCACCGGCAGAAGAACAGTCTGAAGCCCCGGCAAAAGCAGAGACTGACAGAACTCTCCGGGCAGTTCTGGACGGAAAAGTCATTCCCATTGAAGAAATGCCGGATGATGTATTTTCCCAGAAAATCATGGGAGACGGAATCGGATTTGAACCCACCGGAAACACCGTGTATGCACCGGCAGACGCTACGGTAGGCGTCGTGATGGCAGACAGTAAACACGCCTGCGGCCTGGTGCTGGACAACGGCCTGGAGCTTCTGATTCATGTCGGCGTGGACACCGTAGATATGAAGGGAGACGGCTTCGAACTCTATGTAAAACAGGGCGACCGTGTAAAGACAGGAGATAAACTGATTTCCTTTGACCCGGAAAAAATTGCGGCGGCAGGACATCCGAAGACCACGGCCTTCATTATCACCGGAGAAGGAGACGCCAAAAATATTCAGTTAAAATCCGGCATGGACGCAAAAGCCGGAGAGACAGTAGTTGCAACTTTTGAATAAACGCATTCGGAAGGAGAAAGAAAAATGACTGATTTCAGAAAAAGTACCGTATACCAGATTTATCCCAAATCTTTTTACGACACCAATGGCGACGGCCTGGGGGACCTTCGCGGGATTACCAGAAAACTGGACTACATCAAGGAACTTGGCGCAGACTATATCTGGATGACACCGTTTTTTGTATCTCCCCAGAATGACAACGGGTATGACGTAGAGGATTACTATAACATAGACCCCCGCTACGGAACCATGGAAGACTTTGAAGAACTGTCACGGGAAGCCGAAAAGAGGGGCATCCGGCTGATGCTGGATATGGTATTTAACCACACTTCCAGTCACAGCCAGTGGTTCCAGAAAGCGCTGGCCGGCGATGAAAAATACAAAAACTATTACATCTTTAAAAAAGGGAAGGAAAACGGAGAACCGCCCACCAACTGGGAGAGCAAGTTCGGAGGAAGCGCCTGGGAGTACGTACCCCAGTTTGACGAGTACTATCTGCATCTTTTTGATGTGTCCCAGCCGGACCTGAACTGGGATAATCCCGAGGTGCGTAAAGAAGTGCAGAATGTGGTAAAGTTCTGGATGGGAAAAGGCGTAAAAGGCTTCCGGTTTGACGTCATTAACCTTATCAGCAAAAGCGATTTCCTGGATGATGAGACCGGAGACGGAAGAAAATTCTACACCGACGGCCCCAATATCCATAAATACCTGCAGGAACTGAATGCCGAAAGCTTCGGTCAGGACGCGGAGATTATCACGGTGGGCGAGATGTCCAGCACCACCATGGAGAACTGCTTTCAGTATGCTTCCGGAGACGGAAAAGAACTGTCCATGGTGTTCAGTTTCCATCATTTGAAAGTGGACTTCATGGGAAACGAAAAGTGGGTGCTGGTACCGGCAGACTTCGGAAAGCTGAAACAGATTCTTTTTGACTGGCAGACCGGAATGGCAGAGCATAACGCCTGGAACGCCGTGTTCTGGTGCAACCATGACCAGCCCCGTGTAGTGTCCCGGTTCGGAGATGAAGGAAAGTACTGGAAGGAATCGGCAAAAATGCTGGCAACCGTGATTCACTGTCTGCGGGGAACTCCTTATGTATACCAGGGAGAAGAACTGGGCATGACCAACGCCGGGTTTACCGACATTTCCCAGTACAGGGACGTGGAAAGCATTAACCACTTTCGGATTCTGCAGGACAAAGGACTGAGTGAATCCGACGCATACCGGATTCTGCAGATTCACTCCCGGGACAACAGCCGGACGCCCATGCAGTGGACGGGAGAGGAAAACGGCGGATTCACCACCGGAACCCCCTGGATTTCCGTCAATCCCAATGCGGAAACCATCAATGCAAAAGAAGAACTGGCCCAGGAGGATTCTATCTTCCATCACTACCAGAAACTGATTCAGATGCGGAAGGACTACGATGTGATTGCTTACGGCGACATCACACCCCTGGAGCGGAAACATCCCCAGCTCTTTGCCTATAAAAGAGAGTACCAGGGCGAGACCCTTCTGGTTATCAATAACTTCTACGGAAGAGAGATGACCTGGGAGTGCACCGAGAACCTGGAAGGATTTACCTGTATTCTTTCCAACTACCCGGATTCAAAGGTAGAGCAGACCATGAAACTGCGGCCCTATGAATCCCTGGTACTGTACAGGAAATAAAAAATAATAAAATAAGTTTTCACGAGGACGGCGCTCCGCAGAGGAAAATCTGAGGGGCGCCGTCTTTACGCAGGCGATACGCATAGTGTATAATTAGAGAAAGTGTCCGGAAGAAGGAAATCATGCTGGAAATCTGAGAAGGGAGACGTAGTTATGGGATGTCTGGGAAATATATTATGGATACTGTGCGGCGGGCTTTTAAGCAGTCTGAGCTGGGCCCTGGCAGGGCTTCTGTGGTGCGTTACCATCGTGGGAATTCCTATTGGAATGCAGTGCTTTAAGTTTGCCGGTTTATGTCTCTGTCCGTTTGGGCAGGAGATTCACTATGGCGGCGGAGCAGGGTCTCTGCTTCTGAATATTCTCTGGCTGATTGTGTCGGGACTGCCGCTGGCCCTGGAGCATGCCGCGATGGGCGGCCTGCTCTGTATTACGATTATCGGGATTCCTTTCGGACTGCAGCATTTTAAAATCGCCCAGCTTGCGCTGATGCCGTTTGGGGCGGAAGTATATTAGGAGGACTTTATGGGATTTTCACTGGAAGTAAGCATACCGGCCCTGACGGTGTTTGTGCAGGGGATACTGAGCTTTTTTTCGCCCTGCGTACTGCCGCTTCTGCCGCTGTATCTGGGGTATCTTTCCGGCGGGGCAAAGGAACAGCGGGAGGACGGGAGCGTCGTTTATCAGAAGGGAAAAGTGATGCTTCACACAGTCTGCTTCGTGCTGGGTATCAGCGTTACTTTTTTTGCCCTGGGGCTTGGCGTCTCGGCTCTGGGAAGTTTTCTGAATGAAAACCAGGCTCTGTTTGCCAGAATCGGAGGCGTGATTGTCATTTTTTTCGGACTGTACCAGCTGGGGCTGTTCGGGAAATTCCGGTTACTGGGGCGGGAGCACCGGCTTCCCTGGCACCTGGGAAATCTGGACATGTCGCCGGTGACGGCCCTGATTATGGGAGTTGCCTTCAGCTTTGCCTGGACGCCCTGCGTGGGGCCGGCGCTGACCAGCGTTCTGCTGATGACTGCTTCGGCCCGGACCTGGGGGTACGGAATGCTGCTTATCGGAGTCTATACCCTGGGGTTTGTCCTGCCCTTTCTGGCGGTGGGACTGTTTACCACGGCTCTTCTGGATTTTTTCAAAAAGCACAGCGCTGTGGTGCGGTACACCGTGCGGGCCGGCGCCATTCTGATGGTTGTGATGGGGGTTCTGATGGTTACGGGAACCATGAACGGAATTACCGGTTATCTCTCTGGGACGCAGACCACCCGGACGGAGGAAGACGGCGCTGGCGGCGCTGGAGAGGAAAGCGGTTCGGCTGAGGATACGGGGAATTCAGAGGATGCCGGGTCAGAGAATACCAGGTCGGAGAATAACGGGTCAGAGAATACGTCCACACCGGCGCTGGATTTTGCACTTTCGGACCAGTACGGAAATACCCATACGCTGGACCAGTACAAAGGCAAAATCATCTTTCTGAATTTCTGGGCGACCTGGTGCGGGCCCTGCCGGTCGGAAATGCCGGATATCCAGGAACTGTATGAGGCCTATGGGCAGGAAGAAGTGGTGATACTGGGCGTGGCGGCGCCGGAACTGGGTCAGGAGGGAACGGAAGAAGAGATTGCCGCCTTTCTGGAAGAGAACGGATACACCTACCCGGTGCTGATGGACCGGGACTGGGAGCTGTTTGACGGGTACCGGATTAGTGCTTTTCCCACCACGTTTATGATTGACGCGGAGGGAAAGGTGTACGGATATGTAAGCGGCCAGTTAAGCCGGGATATGATGGAAAGTATTATTCAGCAGACAAAGGAAGGCGCGGAGCCCTGACGGACCCCGGCACCTTCTTTAACTGTTTGAATTGTGTTAGAATTGTAGTCGGGGACGGGTACGGGCCGGCCCGTACCCGTCCCCAGTCAACGAAGAAGGGAAGACAGAAGAAATGCCTGCGATTGTGATTACGGAGGACAATATAAATATCCGCCGGGAGCTGGTGACTTTTTTTGAGTCCCGGGGATATACGGCCCTGGGCATCAGCCGGTTTGAAAACCCGGCCCAGGTGGCGGAGGATGTCTGCCAGGCCGGACCGGATATTCTGGTGCTGGACATCGGCCTGGGGGAAATCAGTGGTTTTGACGTGTGCAGGGAAATCCGGAAGCGCGGAAATTTCCCCATCCTTTTTGTGACGGCCCGGGACCGGGAGGAGGACGAGCTGATGGCCTACCGTCTGGGCGGAGATGATTTTATCCGGAAGCCCTACCGCCTGCCGGTGCTTCTGGCAAAGACGGAGCGGATGCTGGAAAGAGCCGGGGAGGCCAGGGAAGCGGTTACGCTGGGGGACGTGACCCTTCATCTGGTGCAGAACAGAATTTCCCGGGGCGGGG
>DSTFC04002__coassemble_1674_pt1 | contig 12506 bp, 9 predicted proteins | sample DSTFC04002__metabat2_high_PE_021 | metagenome-assembled genome bin DSTFC04002
CTGTTTGCCTGGCTGGAACGGACGTTCCTGGCGAAGGCAGAGGAGGAAGGAAAGTCCTGACTTTCCTTCCTCTTTTTATTCTGTAACGGGGCTTTCGGTGACTGGCAGAAAATACTGGATTGTTTAATTTGTGGCAATTTTTGTGAAATCGTTGACTTTTACCACAAGATTTAGTAATATGTCAAAGGAAACAGAACGAAGCATTTTTTGAGTACAGTTAGGATAAGAGGAGAGTTAGGAATGGAAGAACAGAAGACTGCCGTGGTACCGGCAGATGACGAAATTGAGATTGATTTGACGGAGCTGTTCCAGCTTCTTCTTCAGAAAATCTGGATAATTCTGCTCTGTATGATACTGGCAGGAGGAATTGTCCTGGGAGGGACACTTTTTCTGATTACACCGAAATACGAAGCATCCTCCATGATTTATATTCTGACGAAGACGACCAGTGTAACTTCTCTGGCAGATATCCAGATGGGAGAACAGCTTACCGTGGATTTTGAAACTCTGGCGGAAAGCCGTCCGGTTATTGAAGCGGTGATTGATGATTTAAATCTGGACTATACATATGAAGAAATGACGGATATGATTTCTACGGAGAACCCCACGGATACCCGTATTCTGCGTCTGATTGTAGAAAATGAGGACGCAGAGCTCGCGAAGGATATTTCCAATTCCCTTGCAGAGGCTACGGCGGAGCGGGTGGCTTATGTTATGAAGTCCGATGAGCCTACTATCGTGGAAAATGCCGTGACGGCAGACAGCCCTTCCAGTCCGAATGTGCTGAGGAATACAGCAGTGGGGGCACTGGCCGGAGCAGCGCTGGCTATGGCAGTTATCGTCATCCGGTATCTGATGAATGACACCATTCAGACGGAAGAGGATATCCGGAAGTATCTGAATCTGCATACACTTGCGGCGGTTCCATTAGAAAAGAGGAGATAAACGTGAAGGGTTCTGGAAAGGTTAGAAAAGTGCTGACTGTAGTTCTGATTCTGATTGCAGTCTGCTGCGGCGCCTATTTAATCTGGTATTATGCGGTGTCTGACAGAATAAACGATTCCTATGACAAGGCAAGGGATACGGCCAGAGGAAGCGTGGAAAATACGGATGCAGGAAGCCTGGATACAGAACCTGTGGAAAATCCCATTGATTTCGCTTCACTTCAGGCGATAAATCCGGACGTTTATGCCTGGATTACCATTGAGGGAACCAATGTGGATTATCCGGTGGTGCAGAGAACAGATGATGACAGTTATTATCTGGACCACACCTGGGAAGGCGTCAGCGCATCCCAGGGGGCGATTTTTACACAGGCTTTTAACCAGAAAAATTTTTCGGATTTTAATACAGTAATATATGGGCATCAGATGGGGGAGGGGAATGATTCCATGTTCCACACGCTGGACCGGTATCTGGAAGAGGGATTCATGGAAGAACATCCGACGGTGATGATTTGTACGCCAGACCATGTCTATACTTATGAAGTATTTGCGGCCGTGGTTTATGACGACCGTCATCTGATGCAGTATTACAATTATGTACTGGATAGTGAAAGGCAGGCTTTTCTGGATTCTCTTTATAATTCCAGAGACATGCGGAATCAGTACAGGGATGATGTGGAGGTTACTGTGGATGACAGGGTACTTTCGCTGAGCACCTGTATTGCGGCGGAACCGGAAAGCAGACTGCTGGTGGAGGCGGTGCTTGTAAATGAAACATAAAAATGCCGGCCTGGTAATTCTCGGGCTTTTCTGTGCAGTACTGATTGGCCTGACCGTTTATACTGTGGCCGGAAAGAATACAGACAGACAGGAAACGGAAAACGCAGAAACTGCGGAAGAATCCCGGGAAGATGCCGGAACAACCGGAACCATTACTTATGAAGGAAAGCAGTATAAGCTGGATACTTCCGTGAGGACGGTACTGTTTATGGGGATTGACCAGCAGGCGAAAGCTGATTTGAGCGGAACTCCGGGAGAGAATGGGCAGAGTGACAGCCTGAATCTTCTCGTGATGAACACCAAAACCCGTGAGGCGCAGGTACTGCAGATTTCCCGGGATTCTATGGTAGACATTGACATCTACTCTGTGGGAGGGGAAAAGCTGAGAACGGAGGAAGGACAAATAGCCCTGCAGTATGCTTATGGCGATGGGGCCGAAAGAAGCTGTCAGCTTACGTCAGACAAAGTCTCGGACCTCCTTTATGGGGTGAGAATTGACAATTATCTTTCGCTGACCCTGGATGGGATGGTGGCAGCGACGGATGCGGTGGGCGGAATCACGCTGACTGTGCCGGAAGATTATACGGCCATTGATCCTGCCTTTCAGCAGGGAGCGACGGTTACACTGAACGGGGAACTGGCAGAGAAATATGTCCGTACCAGAGATATTGAAGTGCTGGACAGCAACAATCAGCGGATGGACCGTCAGTCGCAGTTCATGAGTGCGCTGATTGAAAAACTTCAGGGAATAGACAGTACGGCACGTTATGCCTCTCTCTACACGGAGCTGGAGCCCTACATGGTTACCAGTATGACGGCAGATGAACTGAAAGATATTTCGGAATACAGTGTTTCGGAAGAAATGCTGAGAGTGCCGGGAGAGATTATTGAAAAGGATGGTCATGCCCAGTATCTTGTAAATAATGAAGAATTGCAGAAGATTATTCTGGAATTGTTTTACAATGAAGTATAAACGTGTTAAAATAGACGAAAATGGAAACAGTTGTTTGCTTTTTTGTGCTGTCGTTTGTTTACAAATTAAAGTAAGTATGATATACTGCGCATGACGTAATTTATCATGCGACAGTTTATATCATAAATCTAATGAGGAGGAAACCACCAATGAAATCAAGAGTAGCAAAAACATTAGGTCTTGTAGCAGCTCTCGCAGCATGTGTCGGAATGACAGTTTTCGCCGCACCGAGCCCGTCAGCAAGTACTCCTGTTACTGGTGCAAGCGCAGTGGACTCAAATGGAAATACAGTGGAAGTATCCATGACGGAAGTTTCCGCTGACATTGCAGCTTCTGTCCAGTCAGAAGAGACTCTTAGAGAGGTTCTGGGCGATAATTTCAACGAGAATGTTGTTGTTGCAGATGTAATGGAAGTTTCTGTTCCGGAAGGAACAGCATTCCCGCTTGACATCACATTCAAGGTTCCGGGCGTTACATCTTCTACTGCTGCTTATGTGCTTCACTATGTGAACGGTGCATGGCAGACAGAGCCTACTACAGTAGGAGATGGTACTGTTACCGGTACATTCGAATCCTTATCACCGGTTGCTATTGCGCTGGACAAGACTACCCTTTCTTCCGGAGCAGGCGTTACCTCTCCCAAGACAAGTGCAAGTACAGTGTCTGTAGTGGCAGTGATTGGTCTTGCAGCAGCTGCAGCAGCTTTTGGCATGAAAAAAAGCCTGGTAAAATAAATCAGCTGTGAACAAAAGAAACTCTTCTTTGCGGCGGGAACACCGCGGGAAGAGTTTTCTTTTTGATGAAGTAACGGGAAAGGAAAGGGAGAATGAAACTGACAGACATCCATTGTCATATGCTTCCCTTTGTAGATGACGGCCCTGACAGTGTAATGGAGGCGAAAGCCCTTCTTGCGGAATCGTATGAACAGGGGGTGCGCCGAATTATCGTGACGCCGCATTACCGGCCGGAAATGTTTGAAACTCCCATAAAACGAATCCGGTATTCCTACAGCCGGATGAAAGAAATCGCTGCGGAGATGGGAATCCGTATGCGGCTGGGGTGCGAATTTTACCGTAACGAGCATCTTGTCAGTCTTCTGCGGGAAAGAGAGCGGCCGTCCCTGGCAGGAAGCAGATATGTATTAATTGAATTTTCCACGAATGATTTATTTCAGACGATACACAATAGTGTATATGAACTGCTTACAAACGGCTATAAGCCGGTTATTGCCCACATAGAGCGGTATGCCTGCTGTGGGGAAATTGAGAAAATACAGGAATTACGAGCATTAGGTGCCTCCATTCAGATAAATGCAGGAGCAGTGCTGGGAAACGCGGGAAGGCATACCCGGCGCTACTGTAAAAAACTGATGCAGGCAGATTTAATAGATTTTATTGCGTCGGATACACACGACACAAAAAACCGGAGACCTAATCTGGGAGAATGCGCAGCTTTTGTTGAGAAAAAAATGGGAAAAGAGTACGCATTCCGGATTTTTGTGACGAATCCGGGAAAAATTTGGAATTTTGAAGAACGGGTGAAGAAATGAAAAAAGTAAATTTGGAATTAGAGGAAGAAAGCTACGGTGTCAGAGAAGCGATAAAGACACTGCGTACCAATATTCAGTTCTGCGGCGATGACAAGCAGGTGATTGCCATGACTTCCTGTCTTCCGGGAGAGGGAAAGACGAGTACGGCACTGGACATAGCCCGCTCTTTTGCGGAGATGAACAGACCGGTCATTCTGATTGATGCCGACATGAGAAAATCTGTTCTGGCCTCCCGGCTTCAGATTCAGGATTCGGTTATGGGACTGTCCCATTTTCTCTCGGGACAGTGTACGCTGGCAGAAGCCATTGTATCTACCAGTATTCCGAAGCTGCATCTGCTGATGTCCGGGCCCATGGCTCCGAACCCGACAGAACTTCTGGAAACAAACCGGTTTAAAGGGATGGTGGAATCCCTGCGGAAAGTCTATGATTATATTATTATTGACTGCCCGCCCATGGGACTGGTAATCGACCCGGCAATTATAGCGAGACAGTCTGACGGTATTATTCTGGTTGTGGAGTCTGCCAAGACAAAGTACCGCCTGGCGCAGGATGTAAAGGCAAAACTGGAATATACGGGCTGCCCGGTTCTGGGTGTCGTTTTAAATAAGGTAGAACGGGGCAAACAGAAGGGTTATTACAGCAAATATTACGGAAAAGAGTATAAGAAAAACGGATACGGCTCTTACTACGGAGAGAAACCGGCCGGCAGGAAAGCGGAAAAGAAGAATGAAAAGTAAAAAGGTTTCCTTTTTTGCAGCATGCGGCATTACCTGGTACACCGGATGCTGTCAAAAAGAAAATTGGAGAAAAAGTAGAAAATGTGCTTGCATTCGGTATCTTTTTCTGCTACAATATCTAGTGTTGCAGGTCCGCCAGGCGGACAGTTCATATTGTTAGGAGGTGCAGTCATGGCTAAATGTGCTATTTGTGAAAAGGGTGCTCATTTTGGTAACAGTGTAAGCCACTCTCATAGAAAAACACCAAGAATGTGGAAGTCCAACGTAAAATCCGTTAGGGTTAAGACAGAAAATGGCGGAACAAAGAAAATGTACGTATGTACAAGATGCCTGAGAGCAGGACGTGTGGAAAGAGCTTAATTGGGATATGGAAACCGGAGCCGGAGAGGGCCCCGGTTTTTTTATACAAAAATGCTTTGCGGGACTGTACTTGCAGGAAAAGGCAGGAATTTTCTTTTTCATTGTAAAATTGCGGTAAATAGAGTATAATAATCACAGTATCATGTGACGGAACTGAAAAAAGAACAGAACTGGAGGGACAGATATATGAAGGGAACGATGAGCACAGATTTGGGCGTCATTACAGTTGACCAGGATGTGATTGCAAAATATGCCGGTACGGTGGCCGTTGAATGTTTTGGAATCGTCGGCATGGCGGCGGTCAGTGTGAAGGACGGCCTGGTTCGCCTCCTGAAAAAAGACAGCCTGACAAAGGGGATTCAGGTTGATATATCGGAAGATAACAGAATTACGCTGAATTTTCACATCATTGTAGCGTACGGCGTCAGTATTTCAGCGGTTACTGAGAATTTAATCAGTAATGTAAAATATAAAGTTGAGGAATTCTCCGGCATGACAGTAGACAAAATTAACGTCTACATCGAAGGCGTGAGAGTGATTGACTAGATAGAGGAGGAAACTTGCTGTGGCTACGAAAACAATCAGTGTGGAGATGCTTGCCAGGATGTTTCTTGCAGGCGCACAGAATATTGAGGCGAAAAAGGAGTACATCAATGAACTGAATGTATTTCCGGTTCCGGACGGAGATACCGGGACAAATATGTCGCTGACCATTATGTCTGCGGCGAAGGAGGTAACCGCCCTTCCGGCGCTGGACATGACTTCTCTTGCAAAAGCGATTTCTTCCGGCTCCCTGCGTGGGGCGCGGGGCAACTCGGGCGTAATCCTCTCCCAGCTTCTGCGGGGATTTACCAAGGCTGTGAGGGATGAAAAGGAAATCGATGTGCAGGTGCTTACAAAAGCGGTTCAGCGTGCAAAGGAGACGGCCTACAAGGCGGTTATGAAGCCGAAGGAAGGAACGATTCTGACGGTGGCCCGTGGTATCGCCGAGAAGGCGGAAGAGCTGGCGGCCCAGACGGATGACCTGGAGGTTTTTCTCCCGGCTCTGATTGAAGAGGGAGACGCGGTTCTGGCGAAGACGCCGGAAATGCTGCCGGTGCTGAAGGAAGCCGGAGTTGTGGATTCCGGCGGCCAGGGACTGATGGAGGTCCTGAAGGGCGCTTACGACGCTTTTCTGGGAAAAGAAGTGGACTATACGGCCATTCAGCCGGAGAGCGGCGTGAATGTGCAAAAAATCAGCGCGGATACCGAAGCTGAGATTAAGTTTGGTTACTGTACGGAGTTCATTATTCTGACGGGAAGGGAATTCCAGGAAAAGGAAGAACGGGAATTTAAGGCCTATCTGGAATCTATCGGCGATTCCATTGTATGTGTGGCGGACGACGATGTGGTCAAGGTACACGTGCACACCAACGACCCGGGACTGGCCATTCAGAAGGCCCTGACCTTTGGACAGCTCTCCCGGATAAAGATTGACAACATGCGGGAAGAGCATGAAGAGAAGCTGATTCGGGATGCGGAAAAACTGGCCCGCACCCAGAAGGAGCAGGAGAAGAAAGAGAAAAAAGAACCGCGCAAGGCAGTGGGCTTCATTGCGGTTTCCATTGGGGACGGCATGAATGAGATTTTCCGTGAACTTGGCGTGGATTATATCATTGAAGGCGGGCAGACCATGAATCCCAGTACGGACGATATGCTGACAGCCATTGACCATGTAAATGCCAATACTATTTTTATCCTGCCCAATAATAAGAATATTGTTATGGCGGCCAGCCAGGCACAGAGTCTTACAAAGGACAAGGACATTATTGTTATTCCCACGAAGACCGTGCCCCAGGGCATCACGGCAGTGATTAACTACAATCCGGAAGAGGATGTGGATACCAACGAGGAGACCATGCTGGAAGAGATAAAGCATGTGAAGACCGGTCAGGTCACCTATGCGGTGCGGGATACCCATATTGATGACAAAGAGATTCACGAAGGTGATATCATGGGAATCGGTGATGCGGGAATCCTGGCTGTGGGAGACTCGGTTTCCGGTGTGGCGGAAGAGATGCTGGCGGAACTGACGGACGAGGATTCCGAACTGATTAGTATTTATTACGGAGAGGATGTCTCCGACGAAGAGGCAGAGGCCTTTGTGGCCAAAGTGGAAGCGGCTTATCCGGAGGTGGACGTGGATGCCCACCGGGGCGGACAGCCGATTTACTACTATGTGGTCGCAGTAGAATAAAAGAAACATGCAGAGGCGGTTCGGCAGGAACCGCCTTTTCTATGGCAGGAACCTTCGTTCCTTGTTATAGAAAACTCGGACAGGAGAAGAAAGGGAATTGTATGGAGGAGCAGGCAAAACTGACAGAACTGAAGGGTGTGGGAAAGAAAACAGCGGAACTGTTTGCCCGGGTCGGGGTAGAGACCCTGGAAGATCTGGTTCACTATTATCCCCGCAGCTATGAGGTATACGAGGCGCCGGTTCCGGTGGCGGGACTGGAAGAGGGAAAGGTGCAGGCTGTGACGGGTGTGGTGGCCGGGAATGTGAAAATGGGAGGAAGCCCCCGGCTTTCGGTAACTACAGCCTGGCTTAAGGATAAGACCGGCACACTGAAGACGGTCTGGTTCCGCATGCCTTTTCTGCGCAACACGCTTCGGCCGGGAAGCCGGATTACGGTACGGGGAAGGGTCGCAGAGCGAAAAGGGGAGCTTCTGATGGAGCATCCGGAGATTTTCCAGCCTTCCGAACAGTACGCGGAGAAAATGGACACGATGCAGCCGCTGTATCCTCTGACCGCGGGCCTGGGAAATAAAACGGTGATGAAGGTGATGCGTCAGGCGCTGGAAAGCAGACAGCTCTGGCAGGAAATCCTTCCCGAATCCATCCGCAGAAAGTATGGCCTGGCGGAAATCAATTTTGCACTCAGACAGATTCACTTTCCAAAAAACCGGGAGGATTTTTTCCGGGCCAGAGAACGGCTGGTGTTTGAAGAGTTTCTGACTTTTGTGCTGGCTCTCCGGAAGACAAAGGAGCACACGGTGCGGGAAAAGAACGGATATCCCATGGAGAATAAAAAGGAACTGGATGCGTTTACGGAAAGTCTGCCCTATGAGCTGACCGGCGCCCAGAAGCGGGTCTGGGAGGAAATCCGGGGAGACCTGACCGGCTCATTGGTGATGTCCCGGCTGGTTCAGGGAGATGTAGGCTCCGGGAAAACGATTCTGGCGGTGCTGGCGCTGTTTCTTACCGGACTGAACGGGTACCAGGGAGCCCTGATGGCTCCCACCGAGGTACTGGCCAGACAGCACTATGCGTCAGTGTGCCGGTTCCTGGAGGAAAGCGGCCTGCCGCTCCGGGCGGAGCTGCTTACCGGATCCATGAAGGCGAAGGAAAAGAGGGAGACATATGAAAGAATCGCCTCCGGCGAAGTGCAGATAATCGTGGGAACCCATGCTCTTATCCAGGAGAAGGCGGTTTACCATAGCCTGGCCCTGGTGGTTACCGACGAACAGCACCGGTTTGGCGTAAAGCAGCGGGAGGCCCTGGCCGGAAAGGGCAGTATGCCTCATGTGCTGGTTATGAGCGCCACGCCCATTCCACGGACCCTGGCCATTATTCTGTACGGCGACCTGGATATTTCCGTGGTGGACGAACTGCCGGCCAGCCGGCTTCCGATAAAGAACTGCGTGGTGGATACGGGCTACCGGAAAACGGCCTGCCGCTTTATGAAACAGCAGGTGAAAGCAGGGCGGCAGTGCTATGTTATCTGTCCCATGGTGGAAGAGAGCGAGGCGCTGGAGGCGGAAAATGTCACGGATTATGCCCGGATGCTGGCGGAAGAAATGGGACCGGATATCTGTGTGAGGGAGCTCCATGGCCGGATGAAACAGGAGCAGAAAGATGAGATTATGGAGGGTTTTGGACGGGGAGAGATTCAGATACTGGTGTCTACCACGGTAATCGAAGTGGGTATCGATGTGCCAAACGCTACGGTGATGATGGTGGAGAACGCTGAGCGCTTCGGCCTTGCCCAGCTTCATCAGCTGCGGGGCCGGGTCGGCAGGGGACAGTATCAGTCCTACTGCATTTTTATGAGCGGTTCCCGGTCAAAGGAGACGAAAAAAAGGCTGGAGATTCTGAATTCTTCCAATGACGGATTCTATATTGCCAGTGAGGATCTGAAGCTGCGGGGACCGGGAGATTTGTTTGGAATCCGCCAGAGCGGACTGATGAATTTTAAAATAGGGGATGTATTTCAGGATGCGGGAATTCTGCAGAAGGCGGCGGCTGCTGCCGGGGAGATTCTGGAGGACAGCCCGGAGCTCGCTGGGAAAAATTACCAGAAACTGGAAACGCATGTGGAGCGGTATTTGTCCAGAAGTGTTGATTTTTTGACACTTTGAGGATATACTGTAACCATGGTTTCTTGTCGAATTTTGACAAAAAGTTTTTACAGTGTGAGAGGATACATACATGGGAGAAGAGAGGGATTATGCAGGACTGTCCAGCAGTCAGCAGAATATATGGAATCTGGAGCAGGCCTATCCGGGACTGCCGTTAAACAATATCTGTACATCTCTTTATATAGAAGGCAATTTTCGTGTGGATCTGCTGCAGAAGTGCATAGAACTTGCTTATGTGGCGTATCCTGTCCTGCGAACCCGAATTACCAGAAAAGAAGGAAAAATTTTACAGTATACAGCTCAGGAGATACCGGCCCCGGCTCCTTTTATCGACTTTTCCAGAACGAATCAGAGCGGCGTCTCTGTGTGGAACCAGTCTGTGGCAAGGGAGCATATGCCCCTTTATGATTCCTGCCTCTGCCAGATGACGATTTTTAAACTTTCGGAAGAGCAGGGTGGAATTCTGACCCGGGTACACCATATTATTGCCGACGCCTGGTCTCAGGCTACGGTGACCAATCACATTATTCACAACTATTTCCGGCTTCTTCAGGAAGAGGAACCGGTGAGCGAAGTGACCCCGGATTACCGGGACCATATCCGGGCGGAGCAGACCTATCTTGAGTCCGCTGCTTTCGGACGGGACTGCGCCTTCTGGCATGAAAAGCTGAGAAACATCCCGGTGACCCGGCTGAGGGAGCACTATTATGCCCGGGTGTCTCCGGTGGGCGTGCGCTATTCTGTGCATCTGCCGGACAGAATGAACCGGATGATTGCGGCTTTCTGCGAACGGAAAAAGGTGTCTCCGTTTGCCGTGTTTTATATGGGCATCGTTATCTATCTGGCCCGGATGAAAAATCAGTCCCGGTCCTGCATCGGGGTTCCGGTTATCAACCGGATGAATTATAAGGAAAAGCAGTCCGGGGGCATGTTTGTCAGTACGCTTCCTTTTGTCAATGAACTGGATACCTGCCTGAGCCTGAATGAATTTAACGAAAAGCTGAAAAATGACTGGTTCCAGCTGCTTTATCACCAGAGGATTCCTTTTGAGGAAATCAAGAGGATTCTGGCTGCGGAGAACGAGCAGGTGCCCGAGCAGCTGTTCGGCATCGCGCTTTCCTATCAGAATGGGAAAATGGACCATCTGAGAGGAGCCCGTGTGCGGATGGAGGGACGCTGGATATACAGCGGTTATCAGGCGGAATCCCTCTGCATTCACGTGAGCAGCCGGGACGTGCAGAACCAGTTCCTGGTGGATTATGATTATCTGACCCAGATTTTTTCGGAGGAGGACATTGTCCGCTTCCACGGGCATCTGATGCAGATTCTAAAGGAGGCCCTGCTTCATCCGGATCTGCCGGTGCGGGATCTGAACCTGATAAGTGAAGAGGAAGAGGAACGTCTGATTTTTACGTTTAACCATACAGAGCACTGGTACCAGAGGGAGCATTCCCTGCGGCAGGAGCTGCAGGAGAGAGCGGAAGAATTCCCGGACCGGGCGGCGCTTATCTGGAGGGGACAGCGGACGACGTACCGGGAACTTCTGCAGGAAGCCCGGGAGCTGGGAGAGCGGCTGGCGGCCCTCTGCCCGGGAGGGGAAAAGAACATTGCGCTTCTGCTGGAACCGGGAGCGGATTTATTCCTCTGGATGTGCGCGGTCACCTGGTCGGGAAATGCCTGGGTTCTGCTGGACAGGGAACTGCCTGCGGGGCGTATCCGGCTGATGCTGGAAGAGAGCGAAGCGGCTTTGTGTATTTCGGAAGAAGCACAGGGAGAGTCTTTGCTTCCGTGTCGAATAATGTCGAAGAAGGAAGTGCTGGAAACCAGCCCTTGTCCGGAAGAGGAACTGCCGGTTCCGGGAGCGGACTGGAGAGCCTACCTGGTCTATACCTCCGGCAGTACGGGAACGCCCAAGGCAGTGGAAACCGTCCAGCGCAGTCTGGTGAACCTGGCGGAGAATATGCGGGAAATCTACCCCAAAGGGGCGGTGCTTTCTCTTTGCAGTGTGGGATTTGACGCGTTTATCCTGGAAAGTATGTGTGCCCTGCTCTGCGGAAGAACCATTGTGGTGCTTCCCGGGGAGGACCGGAACCGGCCGGAGGCAATCGCGGAGGCGATTCTCCGGTATGACGCCGGTTTTCTTGCCCTGACGCCTTCCCGTCTGCAGGCTTATCTGCAGAACCCGCTGTTTGGGAAAGCAGCCGGGAAACTGGAATGTATTGTGTGCGGCGGGGAGACTCTTTCCGGAGAACTGCTATCTGCGGTCCGCGACGTCAGCGGGGCGAACCTTTATAATCAGTACGGACCCAGTGAGGCCACGGTGGCGGTGTCCCATGCCCGTATTACGGGGGAGGAGCGCTTTACCATCGGGAAGCCGTTCTGGAACTGCAGGATTTACATCCTGGATGACAAACTCCGGCCGCTGGCCCCCGGCTGTGCGGGAGAACTCTATATCGGCGGAGACTGTCTGGCCAGAGGGTATTTCCGGGATGAAGAAAAGACGAAGGAGCGTTTTATCTCCGACCCCTATGTGCCGGGAGAACGGCTGTACCGCACCGGAGATATGGGCGAATGGACACCGGACGGAAGAATTGTCTTCCTGGGACGGAAGGACCGGCAGATGAAACTGCTGGGCCACCGGATTGAACCGGGGGAGGTAGAGGAGCGGCTTCTTGCCTATCCCGGCGTCCGTCAGGTGGCCGTGACGGCCCTGGGGAACCAGCTGGCCGCCTACTATACGGCGGAAAAGGAAATCGACCCGG
>DSTFC04002__coassemble_1679_pt1 | contig 12469 bp, 10 predicted proteins | sample DSTFC04002__metabat2_high_PE_021 | metagenome-assembled genome bin DSTFC04002
AGCGGCTGGAGCTGGCGCTTGGCGCGCCGGTAAAGACCATGCCCATGGCCCGGTATGCCGGGGCGGTAGGCGCAGCCATCCTGGCAGAAGAAGAGCAGTAAACCACGCAGAGAAAAAGGAGAGATACGATGATGGAAACAACATTACCCAAATCATTTGATGAATTTGTGGATGCCAGAAAGAAAGGATTTCTGGCGGCAAAAGAATTTAAAGAGAAAGGCGGAAAGCTGGCAGGATGCCTCTGTTCCTACACACCCCAGGAGCTTCTGGACGCGGCGGGAGTGTCTGCCATCGGACTGTGCGGGACAAGCAATGAAACCATTCCGGATGCGGAGAAAGTGCTTCCCAAGAATCTGTGCCCGCTGATTAAAGGCACCTACGGTTTTGCATATACGGAAAAATGTCCCTATACCTATTTTTCAGATATTATCATCGGAGAAACCACCTGCGATGGAAAGAAAAAGATGTACGAACTGCTCAATGAGCTGAAGGAAACCTATGTGATGCATCTTCCCCAGAGCCAGGAGAGAGATTATGCAGGCGATATCTGGTACGAGGAAGTGAAGCTTCTGGTGAAAAAGCTGGAAGAAAAATTTGATGTGAAAATTACCGAAGAAAAGCTGCGGGAGGCTGCAAAGACAAGGAACCGTCTCCGCCAGGCCCTCTGCGACATGTATCAGCTTCAGGAGAATTTTCCGCCGGCCATGAAGGGAACAGAAATGATGCTGGCCCTTCAGCAGGGAACCTTCACCTTCGATGTGAACCAGCAGATTGCAAATATTGAAAACCTGGTGGCAGAGGCGAAGAGAAAATACGAGGAAGGAGAGCGTCCGGTCAGCACGAAAGCGAAACGGATTCTCCTGACCGGATGTCCTTCCGCCGGTGTTATCCAGAAGGTGGGAATGGTAATTGAAAATAACGGCGGCGTCATTGTCTGTCTGGATGACTGCAGCGGGGAACGTACCAACCGGCTGATGGTGGATGAAAACGCGGAGGATATCCTGCGGGCCATCTCTGACCGGTACCTTTCCATCCACTGTTCCGTAATGACCAGCAACGACGGAAGAATGGAAAATACAAAGGAAATGATTGAAAAATACAAAGTGGACGGTGTCATTGAGATGGTGCTGCAGGCCTGCCACACCTTTAACGTGGAGGCGGCGAAGATGGCGGCCATGACAGAGGAGCTGGGCGTGCCATACATGAAGCTGGAGACAGACTATTCCACAGCGGACAGCGGGCAGATTGAGACCCGGATTGCCGCGTTTATCGAGATGCTGTAAAAAAGAATCAGACAGAACTTACTGTTCAAAGAAAATCAGCCGGACGTCCGGAATATTCCGGGTCCGGCTGAAACTGTGTATGATAAGTCCGTCCGTGGACTTCCATGACGGTTAGCGTTTTACTACAGCTGCACAGCCCATGCCGCCGCCTACGCAGAGGGTGGCAAGACCGGTTTTGGCGTCCCGTTTCTGCATTTCATAGAGCAGGGTGACGAGAATCCGGCAGCCGGAGCATCCGACCGGATGTCCCAGGGCGATGGCGCCGCCGTTTACGTTCAGTTTTGCCGGGTCAAATCCCAAATCATGTCCCACTGCAACAGACTGGGCGGCAAATGCCTCGTTTGCCTCGATTAAATCAAAATCATCGATGGTCATGCCGGTTTTTGCCATGACTTTTCTTGTGGCTGCCACCGGACCGATACCCATAATGCGTGGCTCTACGCCTGCCAGTTCTCCGGCAATCCACTCTGCCATGGGGGTTACGCCCAGTTCTTTCGCTTTTTCCTCGCTCATCACGACGATGGCCGCGGCGCCGTCATTGATACCGGAAGCATTTCCGGCCGTTACCATACCGTCTTTTTTGAAAGCGGGACGAAGACGGGAGATACTTTCCACCGTCACGCCTTTTCTGGGACCTTCGTCGGTGTCCACGATGACAGAGCCTTTCCTTGTCTTTACTTCTACCGGAACGATTTCGTCTTTGAAACGTCCCTCGGCCTGGGCCTTCTCGCATTTCTGCTGGCTGTTTGCGGCGAATTCATCCAGCTGTTCCCTGGTCAGTCCCCAGTCTTCGCAGATGTTTTCCGCGGTAATTCCCATGTGATATCCTTCAAACGCATCGGTAAGGGCGTCTTTTAAAAGCGCATCCTCCATAACGGCATTACCCATCCGGTAGCCGTAGCGGCCCTGCTGAACCAGGTAGGGGGCTTTGGACATGTTTTCGGTTCCCCCGGCCACGATGATGTCTGCCTCGCCGGCGGCAATCAGTTTGGCTGCCAGATTGACGCAGTGCAGACCGGAGCCGCAGAGCACGTTTACCGTGGTGGCCGGCACTTCTACCGGAATCCCGGCGTTTACTGCTGCCTGCCGTGCCACATTCTGTCCCTGACCGGCCTGGAGTACGCATCCCATGTACACTTCATCCACCATATCCGGCGCCACGCCTGCCCGTTTCAGGGCCTCCCGGATAACAACCGTGCCCAGTTCACTTGCGGGTACCGTGCTCAGCGCGCCTCCCATAGTTCCGATGGCGGTTCTGCAGCCGCCGGCCAGTACAACTTTTCTTCCCATTTTACCGAACCTTCCTTTCTGTCAAATCTGAAGTTTGTGACAGCCGGAGAATATCCTCCGGCCCGAATTGTTATTATTTTAACACAATTTAGAGAAAAAGTATATATAATTTCCCTTTTCCATAAAAAACATGGAAAGCTCTTGACAAAGGAGAGGGGGCTTGATAGAATTAAAAACAGAACGCACTCTGTTTTTAAAAAGGAGAAGATGAAATATGAGGAAACAGACGTATTCCTTACTGGTTTACAACAATCCCGGCCTTCTGAGCAGACTGTCCGGTCTTTTCAGCCGCCGGGGATATAATATTGAAAGTATTACGGCCGGAACCACCGCGGATCCCCGTTTTACAAGAATTACCATTGTGGCGAGCGGGGACGAGCTGATTCTCTCCCAGATAGAGAAGCAGGTCCGGAAGCTGGAAGATGTGATTGAGATTAAGCTGCTCAGACCAGAGGATTCGGTCTGCCGGGAGCTGATTATGGTGAAGATTAAGGCAAATGCATCCCAGCGGGCAGAGATTATCTCTGTGGCGGATATTTTCCGCGCCAAAGTCGTTGACGTGGAGAAAGAATGTCTGATGGTGGAACTTACCGGTACCCAGTCCAAGCTGGAAGCCTTTCTGGAGCTTCTGGACGGCTATGAGATTCTGGAGCTTGCCAGAACCGGCCTTACCGGGCTGCGCCGTGGAATCAAGGACGTCACCTACATCGACTAGAGGGTCTTTTGTCCGCAGAGGGCCCGGAAAATGCGGGAAGCTAGAGGTTTTTACCTTTAACTCTAATAGAAAATGAAAAACAAAAATAGGAGGAATGCTACAATGGCAGCAAGAATTTTTTACCAGGAAGACTGTAATCTGGCAGCGCTGGAAGGACAGAAAATCGCAATCATCGGATACGGAAGCCAGGGACATGCACATGCCCTGAACTTAAAAGAATCCGGATGCGACGTTATCATTGGCCTTTATGAGGGAAGTAAATCCTGGGCAAAAGCAGAGGCACAGGGATTCCAGGTATACACCGCAGCAGAGGCTGCAAAGCAGGCAGACGTTATCATGATTCTGATTAACGACGAGCTGCAGGCAGATATGTACAAGAAAGACATTGAGCCGAACCTGGAAGAAGGCAACATGCTTATGTTTGCACACGGCTTCAACATTCATTTTGGATGTATCAAACCGCCGAAGAACGTGGACGTAACCATGATTGCACCGAAAGCTCCGGGCCACACTGTAAGAAGCGAGTATCAGGCCGGAAAAGGAACTCCCTGTCTGATTGCCGTAGAGCAGGACTACACCGGAAAAGCATGGGATAAAGCACTGGCTTATGGTCTTGCCATCGGCGGAGCAAGAGCCGGACTTCTGGAAACCACCTACCGTGTTGAGACAGAAACAGACCTCTTCGGCGAGCAGGCTGTACTCTGCGGCGGCGTATGCGCCCTGATGCAGGCAGGCTTTGAGACACTGGTAGAAGCAGGCTACGACCCGAGAAACGCTTACTTCGAGTGTATCCATGAAATGAAACTGATTGTAGACCTGATTTACCAGAGCGGTTTCTCAGGAATGAGATACTCCATTTCCAATACAGCTGAATACGGCGATTACGTAACCGGTCCGAAGATTATCACCGAAGATACCAAGAAAGCCATGAAGAAAATCCTTTCCGACATCCAGGACGGAACCTTCGCAAAAGAATTCCTGCTTGACATGTCACCGTCAGGACGTCAGGTACACTTCCAGGCAATGAGAAAACTTGCTGCTGAACATCCGGCAGAAAAGATTGGTGAAGAAATCAGAAAACTTTACAGCTGGAACGGCGAAGAAAAACTGATAAATAACTAAATTGTACCAGAATTGTCTACGGGGACGGGTATCGGCCAGCCGGTACCCGTCCCCTTGCATTCTTTTCTGAGGAATGTTATACTGATTTCAGAAAAGTCTGAAAAAACCTGGCGGAAGAATTTTCCGGGACTGGGAGCCTTTACCAGGGAAAAAAGAAAGGAGGACGGGTTATGGATGAGAGAATGGAAAACCTGCGTTCGAAAAAGAATCCAAAAGCAAGGATAAAAATTCTGAAGGGGCATTTTGCGACGAGTCATTCCCACATCAACACGTACATTGATATGTCTACGGTAAAGGTACGGCATAATAACGGCAGAGAAACGGCGAAGGTGCTGGCCGCGGAATACGTGGACAATACTTTTGTGAACACGATAGTGTGTCTGGAAGAAACGGAGACGGTGGCCACGTTTATGGCGGAACAGCTGGCAGACGTGAATCAGTATTCCCTGAGCAAGGGAAACAATATTTCTATTGTGACACCGGAATTTAATCAGGAAGGCATCATTCTTTTCCGGGACAACAAGGTGCGTATGATTGAGAATCAGCAGGTACTTATCCTGGCGGCATCCATCACCACGGGGAAGACGGTCAGTCAGGCCATTGATTCTATTCTTTATTATGGGGGAAGAGTGTGCGGTATCTGTTCCATTTTCAGTTCTGTGAATAAAATTGCCGGTATGGAAGTGAAAACGATTTTTACCAGCGCAGATTTGCCGGATTACCGGTTCTATACACCGGGGGACTGCCCGATGTGCAGGGCGGGCCAGAGACTGGAGGCCATTGTGAACAGTTACGGCTACTCAAAGCTGTAAACGCGCATACCTGGAACGTAGAAAGGGCAGCCACATGACGGTATGGCTGCCCTTTTATCATTTATTTATTTTCAAAATCCAGCTTAAGCAATCTCGTTTACAGCTTTGGATAAACGGGAGATTTTTCTGGCGCAGGTGTTTTTATGGTAAACGCCCTTGCTTCCCGCTTTGCTGATAACAGAAACAGCTTCTCTTAAAGCAGTCTTGGCAGCTTCAGCATCTTTCTTTGCCACAGCTTCTTCCACTTTTCTTACATAAGTTCTGACTTTGGATTTGATTGCTTTATTTCTGGCTGTCTTTGTAGCAGTTACTTTAATTCTCTTCTTTGCAGATTTAATGTTAGCCAATTCCGACACCTCCATATCTGATTGATTTTTCTCATCCGTCAGAAAGAGACACGGAATATCTGACGAACACACTTATTTATTCTATGCGAAGAAATTACCATTGTCAATACATAATTCCTCATTTTTGTGAAAAAATACTTTTACAGTTCAGCCGTATGCAAAAGCGGAAACGGCCTATGCTTGCATAAAGGCCGTGACGGCTTTTGTCAGACGGAGTGAGCGCCCGCTTATGAGCAAAGAAGGCGGCGTAAGCCGCCAGTAAGCACGTCAGTGCGACTTTGCGAATGGCGCGCTGAACTGTAAAAGAAGCCGCGGGAAGTCAAAGTAAGCACGTCAGTGCGACTTTGCGAATGGCGCGCTGAACTGTAAAAGAAGTCGCGGGAAGCAGACTGTGGAAGAAGGAAAGGGGAGGCAGACAAGGATGGTTGAGAAATACAGTATCCGCACAGACCTGGCACTGGAGGACACCGAGCGTTTCGAGGAGGATAATATTGAAGTTTCCGGGGTCACCGTGGAAGAAGAGTGGGACGAGGAGCGGGAAATCCGGATTACTACGGTCCGGATTCTGACAGAGAACGGGGCGAAAACCATGGGGAAACCAGTGGGTACTTATGTGACTCTGGAAGCGCCGAATCTGGCGGTGCCGGATGAAGGATATCACCGGGAAGTCTCGGTCACCCTGGCCCGCTTTATCCGGACCATGCTGCCCAGGAAGGAGGACTGCCAGATTCTGGTGGCGGGACTTGGAAACCGGGAGGTCACCCCGGACGCCCTGGGCCCCTGGGTGGCCGACAACCTGAATGTGACCCGGCATATCATAAAAGAATATGGAAAATATGCCATGGCGAAAGAAAACGTATGCAGCGTCAGCGCCATTGCCCCGGGAGTCATGGCCCAGACCGGAATGGAGACGGTAGAGATAATCCGGGGAATTGTAAAAGAGACAAAACCAGATGTCCTGATTGCCGTGGACGCACTGGCGGCCCGCAATTCCAGACGGCTCAACCGCACCGTCCAGATTGCGGACACCGGTATCCGCCCCGGCTCCGGTGTGGGAAATCACAGAAACGGCATTACCCGGGAGACCATAGGAATCCCTGTGGTGGCTATCGGCGTGCCCACGGTGGTGGACGCGGCCACGATTGTCAGCGATACGATGGAAAATCTGCTGGCTGCCATGGAGACTTCGGAAACACTGAAAGGAGTCGGAGTCGTACTGCAGGGTTACAGCGCCGCCGAAAAATACGAACTGGTTAAAGAGCTGATAGCTCCGCATCTCAACGGTATGTACGTTACGCCAAAAGACATCGATGAAACTATGAAACGGATGAGCTTTACTTTGTCAGAAGGCCTGAATATTCTGTTTGAACGGGAAGAGGAAGAAGGACAGGGGTAATGCACGCATACCCCGGGTCAAATCCGCATAGAATGTGGGAGAAATGAAAAGGGGAGACGGACATGGCACGTTGGAAGCAGTGGGGCGTTCTTCTGGGTGCAGGCGTCAGCCTGCTTGGCGGGGCCCTCTTTTTTCAGGAAGAGGCCCGGACCCCGGGAGCCTGGAAGGCGGCGCTGTTTCAGAGCATTCAGGAAACCGCGGAAAAATCCTGGCTGCCGGGCATTGCCTATGGCGGCGAAACAGAGAAAAACACATCGCTGAAGGAATGGGTAGTCTCCCTGGCTTCCCACAGCATGCCTCTGGGCACCTACGTGGTGGAACATGCCAGGGAGGACCTTGCGGCAGAGGACGAGGACACCCTGGAAATGCTGGCAAAGATGCAGGCAGAGGATGAAAATTCCGTGGATGAAAACGGGCAGCTTGTAGGGACGGACGAAAGCGCCCGGACACAGCAGGCCGCCTCTACCCTCGACCTTTCCCCGGAACGGCTCCGGGATTTTGATTATCTGGTGGGAAACTTCTATACCGTGGACAGCGTGACCTATGTAAATCCCGAGGATTTAAACGTGGATACCCTGCTGGCAAAGGATATGACGATAACAGAAGACGGAGAGAACCCGAAGATTCTTATCTACCATACCCATTCCCAGGAGACATTTGCAGACTCCAACGGTGATGTGTCCACCAGTATTGTGGGCATTGGCAGATATCTTACAGAGCTTCTGAACGATACATACGGAATTCCCACCCTGCACCATGAAGGTGTTTACGACCTGATTGACGGGAAACTGGACCGCAGTGAGGCTTATGAGCTTGCGGCGCCGGACATTGCCCGGATTCTGGAAGAGAATCCCTCCATTGAAGTGGTGATTGACCTGCACCGGGACGGCGTGGCGGACACGACTCACCTGGTGACAGAGATAAATGGGAAACAGACGGCCCAGATTATGTTTTTCAACGGGATGAGCCGGACCCGGGCAAACGGAGATCTGAGCGGCATGCCAAACCCCTATATTCAGGATAACCTGGCCTTTTCCCTGCAGATGAAGCTGAAAGCTGAGGAACTGTATCCCGGATTTACCCGCCGGATTTATCTGAAAGGCTACCGCTACAACATGAATCTGATGCCCAAAACGCTGCTGGTTGAGGCGGGAGCACAGACAAATACTGTAGAGGAAATGAAAAATGCCATGGAACCGCTTGCGGAAATTTTAAGTCAGGTGTTAGAATAGAAGTATCTGAGCGGAAAAATAGAAAGGGTACAAAGAGTATGGCAAAGAAAACTACATACGACGCTTCCAGTATCTCCGTTCTGGAGGGACTGGAAGCCGTCAGAAAACGGCCGGGCATGTATATCGGAAGCGTATCCACCAAAGGACTGAATCATCTGGTTTACGAAATAATGGATAACGCGGTGGACGAGCACCTGGCCGGATTCTGTGATTTAATAGAAGTGACACTGGAAAAGGACGGCTCTGCCACAGTGTCCGACAATGGGCGGGGTGTCCCGGTGGAGATGCATGAGAAAGGCATGTCGGCGGCCAGACTGGTATATACCACCCTCCATGCAGGAGGAAAGTTTGACGATACGGCTTACAAGACCAGCGGCGGACTTCACGGTGTAGGCTCCTCGGTTGTCAATGCCCTTTCCGAATATATGGATGTAAAAATCAGCCGGGGCGGTTTCATTCACCATGACCGGTACGAAAGAGGGAAACCGGTGGTGGAACTGGAGGACGGCCTGCTGCCGGTTATCGGAAAGACAAAAAAGACAGGAACCTGCGTAAACTTTCTGCCGGACAGCGAGATTTTTGAGAAGACCCGCTTCCGGGAGGAGGAAATCAAAAGCCGTCTCCATGAGACCGCTTACCTGAACCCGCAGCTGACCATCGTGTTTACGGACAGACGGAAAGACCCGGAGGAGAAGATTACCTACCACGAGCCGGACGGCATTCTGGGCTTTATCCGAGAGCTGAACGCCAAAAAAGAAGTGATTCATGAGCCGGTATATTTTAAAGGAGAGGCTGAGGGAATTGAAGTGGAAGTGGCCTTTCAGTATGTCAATGAATTCCACGAAAATGTGCTTGGTTTCTGCAACAATATCTACAATGCAGAAGGGGGCACCCATCTGACCGGATTTAAGACCACCTTTACTACGGTGATGAACCAGTATGCCAGGGAACTTGGCATTCTGAAGGAAAAAGACAACAACTTTACCGGAGCGGACGTGCGAAACGGAATGACCGCCATCGTATCCATCAAACATCCGGATCCCCGGTTTGAGGGACAGACCAAAACAAAACTGGACAACCAGGACGCATCCAAGGCTACCGGAAAGGTAACCGGAGAGGAAGTGGTGCGCTATTTTGACCGGAACCTGGAGACGCTAAAGAAGGTGCTCTCCTGCGCGGAAAAAGCGGCGAAAATCCGGAAGTCCGAAGAGAAGGCAAAAACCAACCTGCTGACAAAGCAGAAATATTCCTTTGACAGCAACGGGAAACTGGCAAACTGCGAGAGCCGGGACGCCTCCAAATGCGAGATTTTCATCGTGGAGGGTGATTCAGCCGGCGGTTCCGCCAAGACAGCCCGGGACCGGATGTACCAGGCCATTCTGCCCATCCGGGGAAAAATTCTGAACGTGGAGAAGGCCAGCATCGACAAAATCCTGGCCAATGCAGAGATTAAAACCATGATTAACGCCTTTGGGTGCGGTTTCTCCGAAGGCTATGGAAATGATTTTGATATTGGGAAGCTTCGATATGACAAGATTATCATTATGGCCGATGCGGATGTGGACGGCGCGCATATTTCCACCCTGCTCCTGACCCTGTTTTACCGGTTCATGCCGGAGCTGATTTACGAGGGGCACGTATATGTGGCCATGCCGCCCCTTTATAAGGCCATGCCCAAAAACGGGGAGGAAGAATATCTCTATGACGACAAGGCGCTGAAAAAATACCGGAAAACTCATACCGGTTCCTTTACATTACAGCGTTACAAAGGGCTGGGTGAAATGGACGCCCAGCAGCTCTGGGAGACCACCCTGGACCCGAAGACCAGGAGGCTGAAGCGAATCGAGATAGAAGACGCCAGAATGGCTTCCAGCGTAACAGAAATGCTGATGGGGACAGACGTGCCGCCCCGCCGGGCATTCATCTACGAAAATGCCAGGGAAGCGGAGCTGGATATATAGAGCAGGAGGAAATTTATGGAAGATACACAGGTAATCCGGACAGAATATTCGGAGCTGATGAAAAAATCATACATCGACTACGCCATGAGCGTTATCGTTTCCCGGGCCCTTCCCGACGTCCGGGACGGGCTGAAGCCGGTGCAGAGACGGACCCTTTACGACATGTACGAACTGGGCATCCGCTATGACCGGCCCTACCGGAAATGTGCCAGAATCGTAGGGGATACCATGGGTAAATACCATCCCCACGGAGACAGTTCCATTTACGAGGCCCTGGTCGTCATGGCCCAGGATTTCAAGAAAGGCATGGTACTGGTAGACGGCCACGGCAATTTCGGTTCCATTGAAGGAGACGGGGCCGCGGCCATGCGTTATACAGAGGCCAGGCTGGAAAAAGTGACCCAGGAAGCCTTTCTGGCGGACCTGGATAAAAACATCGTGGATTTTGTGCCCAACTTTGACGAGACCGAGAAGGAGCCGTCTGTACTTCCCGTACGGATTCCGAACCTTCTGGTCAACGGGGCAGAGGGTATCGCCGTAGGTATGGCCACCAGCATTCCCACCCACAATCTGGGGGAAGTGGCAGACGCGGTCAGGGCCTACATGAAGGACAGCAGTATTACCACCCGGCAGCTGATGAAATACCTGAAAGGACCGGATTTCCCCACAGGAGGCATTGTAGTCAACAAAGACGACCTGCTTTCCATCTATGAGACCGGAACCGGCAAGATTAAAATCCGGGGAAAAGTAGAGACCGAAGAGCTGAAAGGCGGAAAAAAACGGATTGTCATTTCTGAGATTCCCTACACCATGATAGGCGCCGGAATCGGGAAATTTTTAAACGACGTGTACCAGCTCGTAGAGACTAAGAAAACCAGCGACATCACAGACATCTCCAACCAGTCCTCCAAAGAGGGCATCCGGATTGTAATAGAAGTAAAGCGGGACACGGATGTGGATAACCTCATTAACATGCTTTACAAAAAGACCCGGCTGGAGGATACTTTCGGGGTGAACATGCTGGCAGTGGCGGACGGCAGGCCGGAGACCCTGGGACTGAAAAAGATTATCGAGTACCATGTGGACTTCCAGTTCGAGCTTGCCACCCGGAAGTACCAGACTCTGCTGGCAAAGGAGCAGGAGAAAAAAGAGATTCAGGAAGGACTTATCAAAGCCTGCGATGTAATCGACCTGATTATTGAAATTCTCCGGGGCAGTAAATCCGTGAAGGACGCGAAGGACTGTCTGGTAAACGGAAACACCGAACCCATTACCTTCAAATCCCGGATATCCGAAAAGATGGCAAAAATGCTCCGGTTTACGGAAAAACAGGCCACGGCTATTCTGGAGATGCGTCTCTACCGGCTGATTGGACTGGAGATTGAGGCGCTGCAGAAGGAGCATGAGGAAACTGTGGCAAAAATTGCCCGGTATGAAGATATTCTGAACAACTACGATTCCATGGCTTCCGTGATTATGGAAGATTTGGACCATCTGAAAAAAGAATACGGACGAAAACGGCGGACCCGGATAGAAAACGTAGAGGAAGCCGTATTCGAGGAAAAGAAAATAGAAGAACAGGAAGTAATCTTCCTGATGGACCGCTTCGGCTATGCCAAAACCGTGGACGTGTCTGTCTACGAGAGAAACAAAGAGGCGGCGGACAAGGAAAACCGGTTCGTGCTGCCCTGCATGAATACCGGAAATATCTGTCTTTTTACAAAAGACGGCAAAATGCATCAGCTCAAAGTGCTGGATCTGCCTCATGGGAAATTCCGGGACAAGGGACAGCCCGTGGACAATGTCAGCAATTTTGACAGCGCTGCGGAAGAGATTGTGTATCTGTGCGAGGACCGGCAGCTCTTCTATACAAAATTCCTCTTTGTTACGAAACAGGGAATGGTGAAAAAAGTGGACGGAAGCGAATTCCAGGTGAGCCGGCGGACCATTGCCGCCACAAAACTTCAGCCGGAAGACGAAGTAGTGACCGTTTCCATTCTCAATGAAAACCAGGATGTGGTTCTGATGACGGAACTGGGATACTGTCTCCGGTTCCCGGCATCCGAGGTGTCGGAAAAGAAAAAAGGGGCGCTCGGCGTGCGGGGCATCCGTCTTCAGAAAAAGGACGCCGTGGAGACAGCCTTTGTGTTTGAGGAAGGAACCGAATGCAAAGTGACCTTCCATGAAAAAGAAGTAACACTGAACCGCCTGAAGCAGGCGAAACGGGATGGAACCGGAACAAAAATGAGAAAGTAGATGACAGCATATGGCAATCATAGGAATTGATTTAGGGACAACCAATACCCTTGCC
>DSTFC04002__coassemble_1687_pt1 | contig 12405 bp, 13 predicted proteins | sample DSTFC04002__metabat2_high_PE_021 | metagenome-assembled genome bin DSTFC04002
TCTTTCCTGCCATATTTTCCGCAACCTGTTTGTACACCTGGAACTGCTGTTCCTAAGTCGGGAAGTCCTCGCTTTCCAGGTAAAGGAATTCGCTCCGGAAAAGTCCGATGCCGCCGGCGTCATTCTGCAGTACGGCTCCTACGTCGGAAAGGTTTCCAATATTGGCATAGACATTGATTTTCTGCCCGCTTAAGGTTACATTTTCCTTTCCCTTCAGTTCTTCCAGAAGGGCTTTCTTCTTCCGGTCTTCTTCCCGTTTTTCTGTCATTACCCGGAGGGTCTCCTCATCCGGGTCGATATAAATGGTTCCTGTAAATCCGTCAATGATGGCGTCCGATTACCGCCGGAATATTCATGGTTCTTGCCAGAATTGCGGTATGAGAGTTTGCGGAACCGTACATGGTTGCAAATCCCAGAACCTTCTCCTTGTCCAGCTGTACTGTCTCGCTGGGCACCAGGTCATCGGCGGCCACAATGACGGGTTCGTCCGTCTGTACACCGCTTTCGCCGCCTCCGGAGAGAATCTTAATCAGACGGTCGGACACGTCTTTTACGTCCGCTGCCCGTCCCTGCATATATGCGTCGTCCATGGAGGCAAACATCTCGGAGAAATTGTCCCCTGTGGTTCCTACCGCATACTCTGCATTGACTTCCTGGGTTGTAATAATGTTTCTGATAGACTCTACATAATCCAGGTCCATGAGCATCATCTGATGTACTTCGAAAATCATGGCATTTGCTTCGCCCACATCTTTCATGGCCTTGTCATACAGCGCCCCCAGCTCTTCCATGGCGGTATTCTGCGCTGCCTCAAAACGGGCGATTTCTGCATCCACATCATCAACGTGATGACGCTTAATCTGCTTGTCTTCCCGTTTATAGAATGCGAGCTTTCCGATTGCCACTCCACCGAATACACTCTTTCCACTTAACGTTATCATAATATTTTTCTTACCTTATTCCCTTTCCCGGATGAAGGTCTACAGATTCTCTGTCATCACTTTCTCGATTTTTGCCACAACTTCGTCTTCGTCTGCACCGTCTGCCGTAAATACCACTTCATTTCCCTGTTTTACGCCAAGGCTCATCACTGCCATAATGCTCTTTGCATTTACGACACGGTCATCCCCTGTTTTCTGAAGTTTTACGTCAGAAGCTGCTTTTGCAATCTCTTTTACGAGAATTCCTGCCGGTCTTGCATGAATTCCCAGTTCGTCTTTTACTACATACTTAAATTCTTTCATTGCTAATCTCTCCTTTTCTCCTGCTTAACTTTTGCCTGTTTAAACAAGTTTTTTCTGTCTGGTACTATTATACAATTCCGCCTTCCTAAATTCAATGCTTTCCTGGCTTTTTTTTGATTTTACCGATTTTCTTCCGGAAGCGGTTTTTTCAGCAGTACGATTCCCCGCCACTCCCACCAGAGCTCCGGCGGCCAGTGCGCCCAGGAAAAACAGCGGTCTGTCAATGATTCCGATAACGAAGATACCGCCGTGGGGCGCCCGGGAGCCGCATCCAAAAAGCATGGACAGGGCGCCTGCCACTGCCGAACCTGCCACGCAGGGCGGAATAATCCGCAGCGGGTCAGAAGCAGCGAAGGGGATAGCGCCTTCGGTAATAAAGGAAAGACCCATAATGTAATTGGTTACGGTAGTCTGTTTTTCACTCTTTGTAAAGCGGCTGCCAAAAAACGTAGTAGCCAGGGCAATCGCGACTGGCGGTACCATGCCTCCCACCATAACAGCCGCCATAATGTCAAACTGTCCTCCTGCGATAGAAGCAGTTCCGAATACATAGGCTGCTTTATTAAAGGGACCGCCAAAATCGATGGACATCATGCCTCCCAGCACGGCTCCCAGCAGTACTTTGCTGGATTCGCCCATTCCGGCCAGAGAATCATTCAGCCAGGTATTAAACGCACCTACCGGCGGATTTACCACAAATATCATCAGCAGGCCCATAATCAGAATCCCCAGGAAGGGATACAGAAGCACCGGTTTGGTACCTTCCAGGGCTTTTGGCAGTTTTTCCAGCAGTTTTTTTAGGCCGAGCATAATCAGTCCTGCCGCAAAACCGGCAATCAGGGCGCCAAAGAAGCCGGAAGATATCCAGGACTCTTCCGGAAGGGTCACGGAAGTACCGGCCCGGGCCAGAAGTCCGCCTACGATACCGGGCATCAGCGCCGGGCGGTCGCCGATGGCCATTGCAATATAGCCTGCCAGGAAGGGGAACATCATGCCAAAGGCGGCGTTTCCTATCAGGTTGAAAAACCGGGCCAGGGCGGTTCCGGTTCCAAACACATCGGTTCCTGCGTTGGCCCCGTCGCAGAGATAGGACAGGGCAATCAGGATACCTCCGCCGATGACGAAGGGCAGCATGTGGGATACCCCGTTCATCAGGCTTTTGTATACCTTCCTGCCCAGACTTTCCTCTGTTACCGAAACCTCCTGGCCGTCTCCGTCTTTGCTGTGATAGACCGGAACGGTCCCGCTTAAGGCCTTTTCTATCAGTTCTCCGGGTTTGCTGATTCCGTCGGAAACTTTCGTGCTGATAAGAGGCTTCCCGTCAAACCGGGCCATGGCCACTTCCTTGTCCGCGGCAATGATGATGCAGTCGCAGGCCGCGATTTCTTCTGCGGTCAGTACATTTTTGTTCCCGCCGGAGCCGTTGGTCTCAACTTTAATGGTGACTCCCATTTCTTTTGCTTTGTTCTCCAGCCCTTCTGCCGCCATGTAAGTATGAGCGATTCCCGTCGGGCAGGCAGTAACGGCCAGAATCTGATATCTCTTCTGATTCTCTGCCGTATCCCGGGTCTGCTCCTCCTGCCCGCTTTCCTCCGGAAATTTTGCTTTTTCCGCCGCATCCACGTATCCCAGAAATTCTTCCACTGTTGCGGCATAAAGCAGATTCTGGCGGAAGTCTTCATCCATCAGGAGCATGGAAAGGCGGCTCAGAACTTCCAGGTGAACGTTATCCTTTGTATTCGGTGCGGCAATCAGGAAAATCAGATGAACCGGTTCTCCGTCCAGAGAGTCGTAATCCACTCCCTCCGGCACTACCATGGCCGCCAGACCGGGCGAGGCCACGGCACTGGTCTTTCCGTGAGGGATGGCAATTCCTTCGCCGATTCCCGTGGTTCCCTCTTCTTCCCGGGCAAAAACTGTTTTCCGGTAGGTCTCTGTATCCTTTAAATTTCCACCCTTTTCCATCAGGGACACCATGGTCTCAATCGCTTCGGTTTTTGTTTTTACAGCGCCGTGAAGCTCGATGCTCTGCTTTTTCAGCAAATCTGTAATCTTCATCTTTGTTTCCTCCTATATATGAAAGTTTTCTGCCGGTTCTTCCAGCAGAGCCGCAATGTCATCTCTGTCCGCCAGCCAGGACTGAAAAGCGGTGGCGCTTCCTGCCGCCAGCCCCAGCTGGAAGGCTTTTTCCAGGGAGCCGGTATTCCGATAGCCGGCCACGAATCCTGCCACCATGGAATCCCCCGCTCCCACGGAATTTACCACGGTTCCCCGGGGGGGAAGGCTTTCCATCACTTCTCCCGTTTCCGTCAGGAGAAGCGCGCCGTCCCCTGCCCGGGACACCAGCACGTTTTTTGCGCCCAGCTCCTGAAGCTTCCGGGCATAAGCGGCGATTTCTTCGCTGGTCTCTGTCTTCACCCCGAATAGTTCTCCCAGTTCATGGTTATTTGGCTTTATCAGGAAGGGATGGTATTTCAGAACTTTTCGCAGAAGGTCCTTCGTGGCATCCACCACAAACCGGCATCCCCTTCCCTGCAGCCGTTCCAGAATCTGTTCATAAATATCTTCCGGAAGGGTGGCGGGAATGCTTCCTGCCAGTATCAGGATATCGCCTTCTCCCAGTACATCCAGTTTCCGGTAAAGAGCATCGATGGCCTCCTTTGTTATCACCGGGCCCTGCCCGTTGATTTCTGTTTCTTCTTCTGCCTTGATTTTTACGTTAATCCGGGTAAACCCTTCCTCCAGGGAAATAAAATCGGTCCGGCATCCGAAAGTCTTTAACATCTGTTCCAGGTTCTCCCCGGTAAAGCCGGCCCGAAAGCCCAGCGCCACGCTGGGAAGCCCCATATGGGAAAGCATGACAGATACGTTAATTCCCTTCCCGCCCGGATAGATGTTTTCCCGGACTGCCCGGTTAATCTCACCGGGCATCAGTTTTTCCGCCTGAATTACGTAATCCAGAGACGGATTAAAGGTAACTGTGTAAATCATTCTTCTGGCACCTCCACAATATTTTTCAGATTCCGGCAGGACTCATCCTTCAGCTCTGCGGTCAGTATGACTGCATCCTCCGGCCGGCCGAATGTGACGGCCGCGGTCTGACTGAATTTGGAGGAATCTGCCAGGACATAGGCTCTCCGGCACCGGAGCAGCGCTGTTTCCTTCCCCAGCGCCTCCGCCGGTTCCGGGGTGGTAAACCCCCGCACGCTGTCCACTCCGTTTGTTCCGAAAAATCCTTTTGTAAAATGATATTTTTCCAGGTCCCGGACCATCTGGGCCCCCACCAGGGCCAGGGTACTTTCCTTGACCTCTCCGCCGGGGACCAGTACCCGGCACCCCTTCTGGGCCAGCTTTGCCGCATGGAGAATCCCGTTAGTCACATAGACGGCTTCCCGGCAGGTCAGGTACTCCACCATGGCTTCTGTGGTCGTCCCTGCATCCAGGTAGACGAAATCCCCCGGTTCCACCAGGGAGGCCGCGTATTTTCCGATTCTTGTTTTTTCCTCCTGGTTCAGATTCTGCCGGACCGTTACGGATTCGTCCTTCGCCGCATATTCCATGTCCACTGCCGTGGCTCCCCCATGGACCTTTCTTAAGGCGCCCCGGTCGTGAAGTACGGTTAAGTCCCGGCGCACCGTGGACTCGGAAATATGCAGCCGCTCGGTCAGTTCCTGCACGGTCACGGATTTTTGTTCCTTTACCAGCTCCAGTATTTTTTGAAAACGTTCTTCTGCCAGCATTCCTTCTCTTCCTTTCTCTGAATTCTTTTGACAATATTTCTCTTGAAATTTCCGAACTGTTCTTATTCGGTCATTTTCGTTCATTTTCCTTCTCTGTAATTTTAATATACATTCATTTTCATTCAAAGTCAATCAATTTCATTCAAAAATAATCACCAAAAACCTTCCGCTGTTTTTGTGCAGTATCACAGGCACGGCAGTCGCCCTCCGGGCGTATCGCATAAAAAGGCGGTACTGTTACTGTACCGCCTTTTTCTGGAATTATGCGCTTCTTTTCTTTACTGCTCTTCAAACAAAGGGGTCGAGAGGTACCGCTCCCCTGTATCCGGGAGCAGAACCACCACGGTTTTCCCTCTGTTTTCTTCTTTTTTCGCCAGGGAGAGTGCCGCATGGAAAGCCGCCCCGGAGGTTATGCCCACGAGAATTCCTTCCCTGCGGGCCAGCATCCGGGCGCCGGCATAAGCTTCTTCTTCTGTAACCCGGATGATTTCATCATAGATTTCTGTATCCAGTACCTCCGGCACAAAGCCGGCCCCGATTCCCTGCAGTCCGTGCGGACCCGGTTTCCCTCCGGAAAGGACCGGGGAACCTGCCGGTTCCACCGCCACCACCTGAATTTTCGGATTCTGCTCTTTTAAGTATCTGCCGGTTCCGGTAATGGTGCCCCCGGTTCCTGCACCGGCCACAAAGATATCCGTCTTTCCCTCTGTATCTTCCCAGATTTCCGGGCCGGTCGTCCGGTAATGAGCCCGGGGATTGGCGGGATTCACGAACTGACCTGCTACAATGGCCCCCGGAATCTCCGCCGCCAGCTCTTCCGCCTTCTGAATGGCCCCTGCCATTCCGGCTGCTCCTTCCGTAAGCACGATTTCGGCTCCATAGGCGGCCAGCAGTTTCCTCCGCTCCACGCTCATGGTCTCCGGCATGGTAAAAACTGCCCGGTACCCTTTTGCGGCAGCCAGGGCGGCCAGCCCGATTCCCGTGTTTCCGCTGGTAGGCTCAATGATGGTACCGCCCGGTTTCAGCCTTCCGCTTTCCTCTGCCTCTTCTATCATCTGCCGGGCCGGACGGTCTTTCACGCTTCCTGCCGGATTGAAAGACTCCACTTTCAGAAGGAGCCGGGCTTTCGTCTGCTCTTCCCGCTCAGTTCTTCCCGCTTCCAGAAGGGGCGTATGCCCCACCAGTTCTGCTACGTTTTTATATATTTTCATGGTAAAATCTCCTTCTTATTTCCTGTCTTTTTGATAGGTTTGTATTGACAGTTATACTATATCCCCCCTGTTCTGTCAAGCGGACCATTTTTCGTTTACGTATTGACGCATTCCCCAAAGAGTGCTAAACTCAAACTGTATCATATTTTATAAATAGACGGTGTGTATTGTATAGAGTGCGATACATGCGGTCTATTATTTTTTATCTGGAGGTATATATATGAGCAAAGGTACGGTAAAGTGGTTTAACAACCAAAAAGGCTATGGATTCATTTCCGATGAAACCGGCAGCGATGTATTCGTACATTACAGCGGACTGAACATGGATGGATTCAAAACACTGGAAGAAGGACAGACTGTTGAGTTCGATGTGACCGAGGGAACGAAGGGACCCCAGGCTGTAAACGTAACTGTACTCTAATCAAAATTTATTGTACCTTTTTAAATATATTTTAGGCTTTATCATATTTAAAAACACTACATGAATTTCGATGAAAGGGAAAGGAACCGGCTTTTATACCGGTTCCTTTTTGACTGTCTAAAATCCGCCTTCCGTAAACTGATTTGCCCGGTAGGCCTCGTCTTCCTCCCATACGTCAAACCCGTTGGAGCGGAGAATCTCCACTACCGCGGCGGGCTTGTCACTCTTGATGACAGCGGAGGCGTCCTTTCCGTTGGCAAAGGCATACATATACTCTACGTTCACTCCGCCTTTTACGATATGGTGCATGGCCTTTGCCAGAGAACCGGTAGCATGAGGTACCCGCAGGGCCACTACATCAGTCGTCATGGCGGCAAAGCCTTCCGCCTTCAGAACTTCCTTCCCTTTCTGAGGGTCATTTACAATCATCCGCAGCATTCCGTAGTCTGAAGTGTCCGCCAGACTCAGGGCTACAATGTTGATTCCGTTTTTCCCCAGCGTATCCAGCACTTCGTCCAGCCGTCCGGAACGGTTTTCCAAAAATACAGATAACTGTTTAATCGTCATACTTCCTTCCTCCTTTACACCAGGTTTCTCCTGTCAATGACACGTTTTGCCTTTCCTTCGCTCCGTTCAATCGTCTTGGGTTCTACCAGTTTTACAATACAGCTTACCCCCAGGGCCTGTTTCAGCACAGCGCCGATTTTTGCCCGGAGAGAATCCAGCTGACGGATTTCATCTGAGAAGAACCGTTCGTCCACTTCCACCATAACCGTCAGGGTATCCATATTGTTCTCTCTGTCCACAATCATCAGATAGTGAGGAGCCACGTCTCCGCCCATCTTCAGAAGAGCGGTCTCCACCTGAGTGGGGAATACATTCACGCCGCGGATAACTTTCATGTCATCGGTACGTCCGGTAAACTTGGAGATTCTCGGTGACGTTCTTCCGCAGTCGCAGGTGCCGTAGGTAATGCTGGTCAGATCCTTGGTGCGGTAACGGATTAAGGGCATGCCTTCCTTGGAAAGTGTGGTAAATACCAGCTCGCCGGTCTCGCCTTCGGCGCAGGGTGACTGGTCCGCCGGGTTCAGCACTTCCGGATAGAAGTGGTCGTGATGTACGTGCAGCCCTTTATGATGGATGCAGTCCTGGGCCACGCCGGGTCCCAGCACCTCGCAGAGACCGTAAATATCAAAGCAGTTAATATGAAGAATGTCTTCGATTTTATGACGCATTTCCTCTGTCCAGGGTTCTGCCCCGTGGATTCCGGCTTTCAGTTTCAGCCGGTCCACCACGCCTGCCTCGGCCAGGGACTCGGCCAGGTAGAGGGCATAGGACGGGGTGCAGGCAAATGCCGTAGCCTGGAAGTCCTCCATGCACATCATCTGCCGCTGGGTATTTCCCGCGGACATGGGAATGGCCATGGCTCCCAGTGCCTGGGCTCCCAGATCCAGCCCCATTCCTCCGGTAAAGAGGCCGTAACCGTAACATACATGAATCCGGTCTGCCGCAGTCAGTCCGGCCATGGCCAGGCAGCGGGCGGCACACTCGCCCCAGAGTTCCACGTCATGCTTCGTGTAAGCGGCCAGGGTCAGCTTTCCGGTCGTCCCGGAAGAGCCCTGCACACGGGCAATCTGTTCCTGGGGTACGGCCACCAGGCCGAAGGGATAGTTGTCCCGCAGATCTTCCTTTGTGGTGAAGGGCAGCTTTGTAATATCCTCGATTCCCCGGATATCTCCCGGCTCCACGCCCATTTCTTTCATTTTCTGTGTATAGAACGGCACCGTTCCATACACCCGGTTCACCAGCTTTACCAGCTTTTCCCCCTGAAGTGTCATCATCTCGTCACGACTGGCACACTCCATCTGCGGGTCCCTGATTTGTTCTTTCCACTCCATACTTTCGTTCTCCTGTCTTTGATTTTTCCGGATGTTTACAGCTCGTCATCCGATATAATGTGTATCGACTCTTTCTTCAGGGCCTCCAGGGCCTTCTCATACCCGTCTGTGGAGAAAACCATCACCGGGGCTTTTCCGTTCCGGATAATGAAAGAGTAAATATAATTGATACTGATTTCATTTTCCGCCATGGTGTGCAGCAGGGCGTTCAGGCTCCCCGGCCTGTCCTCCAGCTCCACGCCGATGACTTCGTGAATCCGCACCACGAATCCACGGCTGGTGAGGTACTCCTTTGCCCGGGCCGTGTCGTCCACAACCAGACGCAGAATCCCAAAGTCCGGCGTGTCAAAAGAAGAAATCGCCCGGATATTGATTCCTGCTTCGTTAAGCGCGCTGGTTACCTGATAAATGCTTCCCGTGGTATTTTCCACAAATACGGACAACTGCCGAATCATACCTCCACCTCCTATAAATGATATCCTGTCTCAAAGGCTTTTTTGTTAATCTCAATCGTTTTGGGCGGTACGGTTTTCTCAATCACTTCGTACCACTGCTCCCTGGTAAAATCCATATGCTGCGCCGCCAGCCCCAGCACTACCAGGTTAAAGGTCCGGGGATTGCCCAGTTTCTTTGCCTCTTCCGTGGCGTTTACGGCATACACCTTATGGTGTTCCGCAAGGGTTTCCAGAATTCCTTCCGGATAACTGGCCGCCCCGGTCACCACCGGCATGGGGTCAATCCGCCAGTCGTTGACAACAAGCGCGCCGCCCGGTTTCAGGAAATGGGCATAGCGCAGGGCCTCCAGCCGCTCAAAAGCAATCAGCACGTCAGCCTGTCCTTCTTCCACAATCGGCTCCGCCACTTTGTCTCCGTAACGTACAAAGGTCACTACGCTTCCGCCCCGCTGGGCCATGCCGTGTACTTCGGAGAGCTTTACATCGTATCCTCCCAGGAGGGCCAGGCCTCCCAGAATCCGGCTGGTCAGCAGAGTTCCCTGGCCGCCCACGCCTACAATCATAATATTTTTCGCCGCCATTATCTGTCCCCCTCCTTTACCAGTTCAATCGCCTGGAATTTGCACAGGGATTCGCACAGACCGCAGCCGGTGCACATCGTATCGTCAATGGCGATGGTGCCGTCCTCCCGGCGGGTCATGGCCGGACATCCCGGCTTCATGCACATTCCACACTTTCTGCACTTATCGGGCAGGGCCCGGTAAAGCGGTTTCTTTCTCTTGTCCAGCAGTACGCAGGGCGTCTTCGTGATAATTACGGATACCTCGTCCTTTGCTACTTCTTCTTTCACGGTCTTTTCCAGAGTTTCGATATCCAGGGCATTCACTTCCACCACGTTCTTTACCCCGATAGCCCGGCACAGCTCCGGAATGTTAATGGCCCAGGTGGGGGCGCCCTGCAGGGTCTTTCCGGTGGCCGCGTGGTCCTGATGACCGGTCATTCCGGTGGTGGAATTATCCATAATAATCACCGTTCCGGTGGCCTGGTTGTACATCATGTTCATCAGGGAATTCACACCGGTATGTAAAAAGGTGGAATCGCCGATTACGGCAACCCAGTTTTTTATATAGTCTTTTCCTTTTGCCTTTTCCATGCCGTGAAGACTGGAAATACTGGCCCCCATACAGATAGTCGTATCCACTACGCTTAAGGGCGCAACTGCTCCCAGGGTATAGCATCCGATATCTCCCGCCGCATGCAGTTTCAGCTTATTCAGCACATAGAACACACTGCGGTGGGGACATCCCGGACAGAGAATCGGCGGTCTTCCCGGTATCTGAGCCGGCTGGTCCGCCTGGATTTCCTCCTTCCGGACAGCTTTGCGCAGCATGTTGGCGCTGTACTCGCCCTGCACGGTGAAAATCTCTTTTCCCACAGCCTGGATTCCCCAGGATTTTACCTGCTCTTCTATCACCGGATCCAGTTCTTCCACGATATAGAGCTTCTCTACCCGGGAAGCGAATTCTTCAATAAGCTTCCTGGGAAGGGGATTCACCATGCCAAGCTTCAGCACGGACGCCTCCGGAAGGGCCTCCTTCACATACTGGTAAGGAATGCCGCTGGTGATGACGCCGATTTTTGTGCCGTTCATCTCTATCCGGTTGATTTCCAGCGTATTGGCTGCCTCTGCCAGTTCTTTGTTCCGCTTTTCAATCTCCACGTGGCGGAGTTTGGCATTTCCCGGCATCATGACGTTTTTCTGGATATTTTTCACATAAGGCTTATCCTCCGGCTCCACCCGGTCCTCCAGCGTCACCAGGCCCTGGGAATGGGCCAGTCTCGTGGTCGTCCGCAGAATCACCGGACGGTCATATTTCTCGCTGATTTTGAAAGCCAGCTTCGTAAACTCCTTTGCCTCCGCGCTGTCGGAGGGCTCCAGCACCGGAACCTGGGCCGCCCGGGCCACCATCCGGGTATCCTGCTCGTTCTGGGAACTGTAAAGTCCCGGGTCGTCTGCGACCACAAGCATCAGTCCGCCGTTTACCCCCATGTAGGAAACTGTGTAAAGGGGGTCGGAAGCCACATTCAGTCCCACATGCTTCATGCAGGCCATGGCACGCACGCCGGCGATACTGGCTCCGATGGCCACTTCGGTGGCCACTTTTTCGTTGGGAGACCACTCGCAGTAAAGGGAATCCTTATACTGCACCAGATTCTCACTGACTTCTGTGCTGGGTGTGCCCGGATAGGCGGCGGACACCTTTACCCCGGCCTCATACGCTCCCCTGGCGATGGCCTCGTTGCCCAGCATAATCACTCTTCTCTCTGACATCGTTTATAATCCGTCCTTTCGTAAATCTGTAATTCTTCTGGCTTTTCCTTCAAACCGCTGGAGGGTGTGGGGTGCTACCAGCCGGATTCCGGTGGCCAGGCCAAGCTGGGATTTCAGGCCGCTTTTAATCCGCTTCTCCAGTTCACTTAGCTGGGAGTAGCTGTCCAGCAGCCGGTCGTCCACCAGTTCTACCGTGATGGTCATCACATCCAGACGGTTCTTCCGCTCCACAAGAATCTCATAATGAGGTCCGATTTCTTCAATCTTAAAGAGAACCTCTTCTATCTGTCCCGGGAACACATTAACTCCCCGGATAACCAGCATATCGTCCGCCCGGCCGGAGATGTTCTCCATCCGGCAGGTGGTCCGCCCGCAGGGACAGGGTTCGTACATCAGCCGGGTCATATCCCCGGTACGGTACCGGATTAAGGGCAGGGCCTCTTTTCCAAGGGCCGTCACGACCAGTTCGCCCCGCTCTCCCGGCGGAAGCACTTCTTCGGTCTCGGGATTGATAATCTCAGGAATAAACCAGTCTTCGTTGACATGCATTCCCGTAAGCCGGTCGCACTCCCCGGCCACACCCGGACCGCACAGTTCGCTCATACCGTAGTTCTGAGTGCAGAGGAAGTCCTCTCCCCATACTTTGTGCATTTCATCCCGCATGGGCTCGGTCATGCCTTCGCCGCCAAACAGCCCGATGTGCACCTGCAAATCTTTCGCCGGGTCAATGCCCCGCTCCCGGATTTCCTCGCCCAGATGGAGGGCATAGGAAGGAGTGGCCACCAGCAGGGTCACACCCATGTCCTGCAGAAACATAATCTGTTTATTCGTATTGCCGGAAGACATGGGAATCACCGACGCGCCCACTTTTTCCAGTCCGCCGTGAAGCCCCAGGGCTCCGGTAAAAGTTCCGTAACCGAAGGAAATCTGGGCCACATCCTCCGGCGTGGCGCCGCCCATGCAGGCTACCCGGGCCACATTATTGAGCCACACATCCAGGTCCTTTCTCGTATATCCCACCACGGTCGGCTTTCCTGTGGTGCCGCTGCTGGCGTGATAGCGCACCAGCTCCTTTTTGTCCACGGCAAACAGTCCCATGGGGTA
>DSTFC04002__coassemble_1705_pt1 | contig 12283 bp, 4 predicted proteins | sample DSTFC04002__metabat2_high_PE_021 | metagenome-assembled genome bin DSTFC04002
AAGTCAGTTCGCAGCGGTCAAGTTTGATAGAATCTCTGTCCCAGTACTCTTCATTGGGCTCGAAAACCCACTGCTGATTTTCAGAGCTTGTCAGTACATAAGGACCAGAATATACATTTTTTTCTGCATCTGCAGCAAAATCAGTACCGTACTCTTCTACAACATCCTGACGAATCGGTGCAAACTGTCCGGAAGAACCAATAAGGCTCAGGAAGTATGCGGTCGGATGCTCCAGAGTAACAACCAGAGTAGAATCATCCTGCGCAACTACACCCAGTTCAGAGGGATCCATCTCTCCGGTCTCTACTGCAAGACCATTTTTAATGTACTCACCAATAAATGCATAGGGAGAAGCTGTCTCCGGATTCATCAGTCTCTGCCAGCTGTATACAAAGTCATTTGCTGTAATCGGCTCGCCGTCACTCCATTTTGCGTCATCGCGAATATGGAAGGTGTAGGTCAGTCCGTCTTCAGATACTTCCCACTCATCTGCGACACCTTCGGTCACTTCACCGCCGGTGTTACGTACCAGGCCTTCTGTAATGGCATGCTGGATTTCGTTGTCCGGAATACAGTTTCCTTTTGAAGGATCCAGAGTAGTCGGCTCCGTATTTGTAGAATAACGGAATACCTTTTCATCTGAAGAACTGCCGGAGCCGCTGTCGCTGCTTCCCGGAGTACCGCAGCCTGCAAATAAAGTTACTGCCATGGCTGAAGTAAGTAATACTGCTAATAAACGCTTTTTCATAACTTGTCCTCCTTACTTTTAAAGTTCTATTAGCTCATGTGTAGCACTTATCAGGTTTTCATATCCGTCTGCGGTGATGATTCCCTGGTCCTCAATCCGGACACCACCCCAGCCTGGGATATAAATACCTGGTTCTACCGTTAAAATGTTGTTCTCTTCCAGAATATTGTCGCACCTTGCGCCGATATTCGGGAGCTCATGGACGAACAGCCCTACGCCGTGTCCAATTCCTGTGTAATGATACTGGAAATATTCCGTATCTTTGATGGCTTCCAGGGAAGCCTCGTAGCAGGAAGTTCCGGTCACGCCGGGTTTTACTGCTTTCTCCGTGTCCTCGGTCATCCGACGGCAGAGATTATAAACCTCTTTCTGCTTTTCGTCCGCCTTACCTACTACCACGGTTCTGGTCATATCGGATAAATAGCCTTTGTACTGACAGCCATAGTCCATCAGTACAAAATCGCCATACTCAACAGCTTTTTCACAAGGGATTCCATGAAGCAGGGACGTCCTGGCTCCGGATATCAGAATCCCGCCATAGGGCTTTGTGTCAGCCCCTTCCATTACCATATAGTGAGAGAGCTTCGAAGCCAGCTCCTTCTCTGTCACGCCCACCCGGATGTCCTTCAGAATCTTTTCAAAGGCCCGGGAAGCGATATCGCAGGAAATCCGGAGATTTTTCAGCTCTTCCGGTGTTTTCACTGCCCGCAGTTTTTCAATCACATTCAGTGTGGGAACCATTTCCGCCTGCACCGCGTCCTGAATGGATTTCCAGGTTCCAAAGGTCAGATGGTCTTCCTCGAATCCAATGGTTTTTACCTGTTCTTTTTCCATACATTCCGCTATGGCTTTCCCCATGGTGTAACCGGCTCTGCGCCAGTTCACTACCTCGTATTCCGGGCATTCATAGGACGCCTGCTCGGTATACCTGGGGTCTGTAAGAAAGTACTGATTCCCCTTTGTAATAAAAAGAAAGGAATCTTCTCCGGTATACCCGCTGATACAGCGGACATTCGCCGGTTTTGCCACATAAAAGGCATCCAGATGATTTTCCTCCATGTAAGCACGAAGCTGTTCCAGTCTGCTCATTCTCTTATGTCCTCCTTCTCTTTCTTTCAGAACTGAACGAAAGTCTATACTTTAGTCTATTAAGTAAGCAGAAAGGCGCCATGAAAATCATGACGCCTTTGCCCATACCTCAGTCGTAAAATGTACTGTGTTCATTCTGTTACCAGTGTTCTGTCTCTGTGTCCCCATAACTAAAACCTCTCTTATTCCGTATCCACATATACGTGATATATTTCCCGGTCTGTCTTCCAGAGCGGAACGAGCCTGATATCTCCGAAGGAATATTCTGCCGAATCTCCTTCTCTTTTCAGGCACTCTCCCGGCTTTCCTTCTTCCAGCGGGATGTGCAGGAACTCTTTCTCATCCGAAAGCGCGGCCAGGATATAGGGCCCTGCCTGAACTGCCGCGATTTCCGGTCTGTCAGGCGTCCTGCGAAGCTGTATGCTGTACGGAAGTACCATTTCCAGTACAAAGGCCTCTGTCGTCCCCGGAGTAAAACAGAAATACCCCCGGTCGTCTGTCTCTGCCGGAACCAGTTCCCCATTTACCAGAATCCTGCAGTTGTCCGCCGCCCATTCGGGTTTACGGACAGCCAGACGGGAAAGACCGCCCTGTACTTCGATTTTTATGTATTCAGGATGATTTTCATCCTGGTACTGACTGATTTTTACTTTCCCTCCATCCAGTTCCAGTACGGAAGGAAGGAATAAATTCAAATAAAGAGTATCCTTATCCCGGAAGTAAACTGCATCGGTATACCGGAACTGATTCTCCATCCCGGTGCCGTGACAGCAGCTGTTCTCCGGCTCGAACTCCCGTCTGCTTCCCGGAGCCAGCGGAAAGAAGTAAAGGCTCTCTCCTGTCACGCTCTTATCCGGCGTAGCCAGAATATGGTTCAGCAGCGTCCGTTCGTAATACTCTACATACCTGGCCGACGGATTCAGTTCATACAGAGCCTTTGTCAGCTTCAGCATGTTGTAGGATGCGCAGGTTTCCATGGTATTCTTTGTGAGCAGGCTGCCAATCTGTCCCTTTCTGTGGAACATCTCGCCTTCCCCGGTTCCCCCGGGCGCATAGGCGTGGTCCGCGGTCACAAATTCCCAGAAACGCTCTGCGATGTGAAGATACCGCTCTTCTCCGGTGGCCCTGTAGATTTCCAGGGCTCCCAGTATCTGCGGAATGTGCTGGTTCGCGTGCATGGTACTCAGGGCATCCGTCCCCGCTTCCAGCGGATAAAACAGGCGGTCATTATCAAACATCTTCGCCGCGGCCAGGTATTCTTCCGTGCCGGTAATCCGGTACAGTCTGGCCAGGACTTCATTCATGCCGCCAAACTCTCCTGCGATGTACATTCCCCACATCCGCGACCTGGTTCTTCTGTCCAGACGGGACAGTCTGCGGTACACCCACATACCGAGGTCTTTTACAATGTTCAGGGCTGTTTCATCTTTCAGGTACTGCCAGCAGTCCAGAAGGCCTGCAAACAGCTTGTGCAGTGTATAGTAAGGTGCCCAGATTTCCGGATAGGGGGTAAACTGTTCCAGCAAATCAAACTGGTCTTCCGGATACCCGCTCAGAAAACCTTCCGCCGTTCCGTCCTGCCTGGAAAATGCTTCCTGGCATTCCCGAAGGGCCTGCACCATATAAAGCGCTTTTTCACGGATTTTCTCGTCCTGGCAGGAATGATAACACAGCGCCAGCGCTGACAGATAATGTCCAGTCGTATGACCTCTCAGCTGGCTGTCCGGCGCATCCCATCCTTCCATGCAGGGCGCTCCCTTTGTGGAAAGTCCTGCCGCCTGACGGAAATTGTAAAGCATCTGGTCTGCGTCCACCGCGTGAAGAAACGCTCTCATTCTCTCCTGAGCCCGGTAGAATTCACTGCCCGGCTGCAGGTAAAACCGTTCTTCGGAGACGTCCTCCACTGCAGGCTTCGGAATCTTTCGTTCCTTCTTCTTCGCATCCCGAACGGTAATCTTAAGGCCCACCGGAATCTCAGTACCGGTCAGCACGCCTTCCCTCCGGAAACTTCCGCAGGTCTCAAACACGCCGCTGTCTTCTTTCCAGGTAACCGGATGAGAGATAATGTCTCCATCCATGGTTTCCACTATCGCAGCGCCGGGAAAATCTACCCGTCCCCCCGGTTCGGCGCACACAGCCACATCATAAACTTTTCTGGCCTGAAGGCGGTTCTCCTCTTCCAGGATACGAACCGGATACACCTTTTCTCCCGTTACGTCACCGTAACGGAACCGGGCGGTCAGGGAAATGGTTCTATTCCCCATGCCATACGCCGGGCGGGATACTCTCCCGTCATGTCCCAGGTATCTTTCATGGCCGGACTGCCAGGTGATACTGGAACCATAGGGCCCCTTCTCCGGAAGCCGAAGGTCAAACTCCACAGTGTTCAGATTTCCAATGTAAAGAGTATCTATGTCTCTCTTTACAATCTCTTCCGCTGTAAGTTTCTGCGTCATAACAAAAATCCTGCCTGTCGATGCTTTTCACGAACAAATAAATCTGTTCCCGTGATTCTCTAATTATATTCTTATTCTTTCCTTCTGTCAAGCACAACTGTTTTTCTGGTGTGTATTGGAAATACCGGAGAAAGAAAAAGGAGACCGTCGGGAAGCCCCGCTGCAGTCTCCTTCTGTAATTTCACGGTTGTGAAATTTTTTATAATGCCTATTAAAACTATAGAAAGTCTTTATGACAGGGTCAGCTCTGGAACCTCCTCCTGGGCGGCTTCTCCTTCTGTCCCTTCTTCACCGGCGGATTCTCCGGAAACCGGACTTTCCTCCGTCTCCTCTGTAAAAGTATCCGCTGTCTCTTCTTCCTCCAGTTCGTCTATGGAAACTTCTCCCTCGGGAGCCACTCCGGTGTCCAGTTTTACGTTCCGGTATTTGCTCATGCCGGTTCCGGCCGGAATCAGTTTACCGATAAGAACATTTTCCTTCAGACCAATCAGCGGGTCTACTTTGCCCTTGATTGCAGCCTCAGTCAGAACCTTTGTCGTCTCCTGGAAGGATGCCGCGGAGAGGAAGGAGTTGGTTGCCAGAGAAGCCTTGGTGATACCAAGCATTACCTGTTCGCCGGTAGCCGGTTCTTTTCCTTCTTCTTCCAGCTTTTTATTTACATCGTTGAATTCCAGAATATCCACCATGGTGCCCGGAAGGAAATCGGAATCTCCGTGTTCTTCGATGCGGATTTTCTTCAGCATCTGCCGCACGATAACTTCAATGTGCTTGTCGTTGATATCTACACCCTGAAGCCGGTATACCCTCTGTACTTCCTGAATCATATAATCCTGGGCTGCACGCAGTCCTTTAATCTTCAGCAGGTCATGCGGGTTGATACTTCCTTCTGTCAGTTCGTCGCCGGCCTCCAGGACAGCACCGTCTGTCACTTTGATACGGGAACCGTAAGGAATCAGGTATGCTTTGGATTCGCCGGTCTCCTGGTTCGTCACGATAACTTCCCGTTTTTTCTTTGTATCATTGATGGTGGCAACACCGCCGAATTCGGTGATGATAGCCAGACCTTTCGGTTTTCTTGCTTCAAACAGCTCTTCTACACGGGGAAGACCCTGGGTGATATCGTCGCCGGCCACACCACCGGTATGGAAGGTACGCATGGTAAGCTGTGTACCCGGCTCTCCGATGGACTGCGCCGCGATAATACCGACTGCCTCACCAACCTGTACCGGCTCACCGGTAGCCATGTTGGCGCCGTAGCACTTCGCGCAGATACCGATACGGGATTTGCAGGTCAAAATGGTACGGATTTTCACCTTCGTAATCGGGGCGCTTCCGTCCTCATTCACGCCGTAGCGGATAACCTGTTCCGCTCTCCGCGGAGTAATCATATGGTCCGCTTTTACCAGCACATTGCCGTCTTTATCGCAGATATCGTAGCAGGCATATCTTCCGGTAATCCGGTCCTGAAGACTTTCAATCTCTTCATTTCCGTCGGTAAAGGCATGGACATACATTCCCGGAATCTCGTCTTCCTCTTCCGCACAGTCCACTTCCCGGATAATCAGTTCCTGGGAAACGTCTACCAGACGTCTGGTCAGGTAACCGGAGTCCGCGGTACGCAGAGCCGTATCGGAAAGACCTTTCCGGGCTCCATGGGCGGACATAAAGTATTCCAGTACGTCCAGACCTTCACGGAAGTTGGAACGGATAGGCAGCTCGATGGTACGTCCGGTGGTATCGGCCATCAGACCACGCATGCCGGCAAGCTGTTTAATCTGCTTGTCGGAACCACGGGCGCCGGAATCCGCCATCATGAAGATGTTGTTGTATTTGTCCAGACCGGAAAGCAGGGCGTGCGTCAGCTCGTCGTCCGTGTTTTTCCAGGTCTCGATAACTTCTTTATACCGCTCTTCTTCTGTGATAAGACCACGTTTGAAGTTCTTTGTGATTCTGTCCACCGTATCCTGGGCCTTCGCAATCATCTCCGGCTTCTGGGGCGGCACGGTCATGTCGGAAATGGACACGGTCATGGCCGCACGGGTGGAGAATTTGTAACCAATGGATTTTACGCTGTCCAGCACTTCTGCCGTGGCGGACGCGCCGTGGGTATTGATTACTTTTTCCAGAATCTTCTTTAACTGTTTCTTTCCTACATGGAAGTCCACTTCCAGCAGCAGTTCATTTCCTTCTTTTTCCCGGTCTACAAAGCCCAGGTCCTGAGGAATAATCTCATTAAAGAGGAACCGTCCCAGTGTGGATTCCACAATGCCGGTCTTTACACTTCCATCCGGCATGGTACGGCTTACCCTCACACGGATTCTGGAGTGCAGGGTCAGCGCCTTGTTTTCATAGGCCAGAATCGCCTCGTTTACGCTCTTGAAGGATTTTCCTTCTCCCACTGCGCCCGGGCGCTCCTGGGTCAGGTAGTAAATCCCCAGAACCATGTCCTGAGAGGGCACGGCCACCGGTCCGCCGTCAGAGGGCTTCAGCAGGTTGTTCGGAGAAAGAAGCAGGAACCGGCACTCTGCCTGGGCTTCCACGGACAGCGGAAGGTGCACAGCCATCTGGTCACCGTCAAAGTCCGCATTGAAGGCCGTACATACCAGGGGATGCAGCTTAATGGCCTTACCTTCCACCAGAATCGGCTCGAAAGCCTGGATTCCCAGCCGGTGAAGGGTGGGGGCACGGTTCAGCATAACCGGATGCTCCTTGATTACATCCTCCAGCACATCCCATACCTCGGGCTGCAGTCTTTCTACCATTTTCTTTGCATTTTTTATATTGTGAGCGGTTCCGTTCGCAACCAGCTCCTTCATAACAAAAGGTTTGAACAGCTCAATGGCCATCTCTTTCGGAAGACCGCACTGGTAAATCTTCAGTTCCGGTCCTACTACGATAACGGAACGTCCGGAGTAGTCCACACGTTTTCCGAGCAGGTTCTGACGGAACCGTCCGGATTTTCCTTTGAGCATGTCGGAAAGAGACTTCAGGGCACGGTTACCCGGTCCGGTTACCGGACGTCCGCGGCGTCCGTTGTCAATCAGGGCGTCCACGGCCTCCTGAAGCATCCTCTTTTCATTTCTTACGATGATGTCCGGAGCACCCAGTTCCAGCAGTCTTTTCAGACGGTTGTTCCGGTTGATAATCCGGCGGTACAGGTCATTTAAGTCGGAGGTGGCAAAACGTCCGCCGTCCAGCTGTACCATGGGACGTAAATCCGGCGGAATAACCGGAATCGCAGTCATAATCATCCACTCCGGCTTGTTTCCGGATTCCCGGAACGCCTCTACTACTTCCAGACGTTTTACAATCCGGGCCCGTTTCTGTCCGGTCGCCCCGTTTAATGCGGCCTGCAGTTCTTCATATTCCTTATCCAGGTCAATGGCTTCCAGCAGTTCTTTGATGGACTCTGCGCCCATTCCCACGCGGAATCCGTCTCCCCAGGTATCTCTTGCCTCCTGATATTCCTGCTCGGAGAGAACCTGCTTATACATCAGGTCTGTCTCACCTTTGTCCAGTACGATATAAGACGCAAAATACAGCACCTTTTCCAGGGTTCTGGGTGACAGGTCCAGAATCAGTCCCATCCGGCTGGGGATTCCCTTAAAGTACCAGATATGGGACACCGGAGCTGCCAGCGCGATATGGCCCATCCGTTCCCGGCGGACGCTGGATTTCGTAACTTCCACGCCGCACCGGTCGCAGACTACGCCTTTATAGCGGATTTTCTTGTACTTTCCACAGTGGCACTCCCAGTCTTTACTGGGACCGAAAATACGCTCACAGAAAAGCCCGTCCTTTTCCGGTTTCAGGGTCCGGTAGTTGATGGTTTCCGGTTTGGTCACTTCTCCTCTGGACCATTCCAGAATCTTTTCCGGAGATGCCAGACCAATTTTAATCGCATCAAATGTTATCGGCTGATACGTTGCTTCGCTTTTTGTTTCTGTCATATCGGCATCCTCCCTATTCTAAATCCATATCGTCATCATTAAATTCCATAAAATCATCCAGAATACTGTCGTCGGTATCCTCCGGCTCTTCATCCACGTCTACCAGCTCACCGTCTGAGAATTCCTGCTGGCTGTATCCGTGTCTTCCGAAATCCTCATCATCCCGGTATCTTCTGTCTCCCTCGATGATGTGGTTCAGATTGGTATCGCCGTAGTCCACGCTTTCCATAATTTCCACTTCGGTGTTGTCGTCCTTCAGTACCCGGACATCCAGGCCCAGGGACTGGAGTTCCTTCAGAAGTACCTTGAAGGATTCCGGAATACCCGGTTCCGGAATGTTCTCGCCCTTGATAATGGCCTCGTAGGTCTTCACACGGCCCACCACGTCGTCAGACTTCACCGTCAGGATTTCCTGCAGCGTGTAGGATGCGCCATAAGCCTCCAGGGCCCATACCTCCATCTCTCCGAAACGCTGGCCGCCGAACTGGGCTTTTCCACCCAGAGGCTGCTGGGTAACCAGAGAGTAGGGGCCGGTAGAACGGGCATGTATCTTGTCGTCTACCAGATGATGCAGTTTCAGGTAGTGCATGTGTCCGATGGTTACCGGGCTGTCAAAGAACTCGCCGGTACGTCCGTCACGGAGGCGCACTTTACCGTCCCGGGAAATCGGAACGCCCTTCCATACTTTTCTGTGGTCCCGGTTGTCGTACAGATACTGCATCACTTCCGGAAGCAGTTCTTCTTTATGCTTTGCTTCAAATTCTTCCCACTCCAGGTTGACATAATCATTTGCCAGGTCCAGAGTGTCCATAATATCCACCTCGTTGGCGCCGTCGAAGACCGGTGTGGAAATATTGAATCCCAGGGCTTTTGCGGCCAGACTGAGGTGAATCTCCAGCACCTGCCCGATATTCATACGGGACGGCACACCCAGCGGGTTCAGCACGATGTCAAGGGGACGTCCGTTGGGAAGGAAAGGCATATCCTCCACCGGCAGCACGCGGGAAACAACACCCTTGTTACCATGACGTCCGGCCATCTTGTCACCTACGGAAATCTTTCTCTTCTGTGCAATGTAAATGCGGACTGCCTCGTTGACTCCCGGAGACAGTTCATCGCCGTTTTCTCTTGTAAATACTTTGGCGTCCACAACAATTCCGTACTCGCCGTGAGGTACTTTCAGGGAAGTATCCCTTACTTCACGGGCTTTCTCACCAAAAATTGCCCGAAGCAGACGCTCTTCCGCGGTCAGTTCCGTCTCTCCCTTGGGAGTTACTTTACCAACCAGGATATCGCCGGCACGAACTTCCGCGCCGATACGGATGATGCCTCTCTCATCCAGGTCCTTCAGGGCCTCGTCGCCCACACCCGGAATATCTCTTGTGATTTCTTCCGGTCCCAGTTTGGTATCACGGGCTTCCGCCTCATATTCCTCAATATGAACAGAGGTATAGACGTCGTCCTGCACCAGACGCTCGCTGAGCAGAACAGCATCCTCGTAGTTATAGCCTTCCCAGGTCATGAATCCAATCAGCGGATTCTTTCCGAGGGCAATCTCACCGTTGGATGTGGAAGGACCGTCAGCAATAACCTGCCCTTCTTCCACCCGCTCGCCTTTTACTACAATCGGTCTCTGGTTGTAGCAGTTGCTCTGGTTGCTCCGGAGGAACTTGGTCAGCTTGTAGGTCTTCTTTGTCTTGTCATCCTGCTTAATGACAATCTCAGAGGATGTGGAACGCTCTACCACACCACCCTGTTCTGCCACGACGCAGACGCCGGAGTCCACAGCCGCCTTCACTTCCATACCGGTTCCTACAACAGGAGCCTCGGTCGTCAGAAGCGGCACAGCCTGACGCTGCATGTTGGAACCCATCAGGGCCCGGTTCGCGTCATCGTTTTCCAGGAAGGGAATCAGGGCCGTAGCCACAGAGAATACCATCTTCGGAGACACGTCCATGTAGTCAAACATACTTCTCTCGTATTCCTGGGTCTCTTCCCGGTAACGGCCGGATACGTTTTTCCGGACGAAATGTCCTTCTTCATCCAGCGGCTCGTTAGCCTGGGCCACATGATAGTTGTCCTCTTCGTCCGCAGTCATGTAAACGACTTCGTCGGTTACCACCGGATTCTTCGGGTCGCTCTTGTCAATCTTACGGTAGGGCGCTTCCACGAATCCGTATTCATTGATTCTTGCATAGCATGCAAGAGAGTTAATCAGACCGATGTTCGGACCTTCCGGGGTCTCAATGGGACACATTCTTCCGTAGTGGGAGTAGTGTACGTCCCGGACCTCGAATCCTGCACGGTCACGGGACAGACCGCCGGGTCCCAGAGCGGACAGACGTCTTTTGTGAGTCAGCTCGCCCAGGGGGTTGTTCTGGTCCATGAACTGGGACAGCTGGGAAGATCCGAAGAACTCCTTCACCGCCGCAGTAACCGGTTTAATGTTAATCAGGGACTGGGGAGAAATGCCCTCCAGGTCCTGCGTTGTCATACGTTCTCTTACGACTCTTTCCAGACGGGACAGACCAATCCGGTACTGGTTCTGGAGCAGTTCGCCTACCGCACGGATACGGCGGTTGCCCAGGTGGTCGATATCGTCGTCGTTTCCAAGGCCGTATTCCAGATGCATGTTATAGTTAATGGAAGCCAGAATATCTTCCTTTGTAATGTGCTTCGGAATCAGGTCGTGCAGACGTTTGTGGATGGTTTCCTTTAACTCTTCCACATCGCCGGCTGTCTCTTCCAGGATTTCGGCCAGAACCGGATAGTATACCAGTTCCGTTACGCCCACTTCCTTCGGCTCAATGTCTACAACCGTCTTTAAGTCTACCATCATATTGGAGAGCACTTTGATACTGCGCTCGCCTTCTTCCCTGGCAATCCATACATAGGGAACCGCGTTGTTCTGAATGGTGTCCGCCAGTTCTCTGGACACAGTGGTACCAGCCTCTGCCAAAACTTCGCCTGTCAGCGGACTTACCACATCTTCCGCCAGAACCTGTCCCCGAATCCGGTTCTTCAGCAGAAGCTTTTTATTAAATTTATAACGTCCCACTTTTGCCAGGTCGTACCGTCTGGGGTCAAAGAACATGCTGTTAATCAGACTTTCCGCGCTGTCCACTGCCAGCGGTTCGCCCGGACGGATTTTTTTGTACAGCTCTAAAAGCCCTTCCTGATAGTTCTCTGCCGTATCTTTGGAAAAGCTTGCCAGAATTTTCGGCTCCTCGCCAAACAGTTCCAGAATCTCTGCATTGGTACCGATACCAAGGGCACGAATCAGTACGGTAATCGGCACCTTTCTTGTACGGTCTACACGCACATAGAAAACGTCATTGGAGTCTGTTTCGTATTCCAGCCATGCGCCACGGTTTGGAATCACAGTACAGGAGTAAAGTCTTTTTCCCAGTTTGTCATGGGTAATCGCGTAATAAATACCCGGAGAACGAACAAGCTGGCTGACGATAACACGTTCTGCGCCGTTAATCACAAACGTTCCGGTTTTTGTCATCAGAGGCAGGTCGCCCATGAATATTTCATGCTCATTGATTTCGTCGGTCTCTTTGTTGTGAAGTCTCACTTTGACCTTCAGCGGTGCTGCATAGGTAGCGTCCCGTTCCTTACATTCCTCAATCGTATACTTCACATCGTCTTCACACAATGTGAAATCCACGAACTCCAGACTCAGCTGACCACTGTAGTCAGTGATGGGAGAAATATCGTCGAAGACTTCGTTTAAGCCTTCGTCCAGAAACCACTGGTAGGAATCCTTCTGAACTTCAATCAGATTCGGCATCTGGAGTACTTCTTTTTGCCTGGAATAGCTCATGCGCATACTTTTTCCGGTTGTAATGGGACGAATCCTGTTTTTCTCCATTGACGTTTCACTCCTTATATAGTAAATTATCTATCGGGTATCAGTTCACCTGATTTTTGGGCGCACTAATGCCTATATTCCACAATAGTGCATTCTCAAGTTTATCATAGTAAACTTCTTCTTGTCAAGGAAAAGTTTAAAAATAGCAGCAAAAAAGGCCCCG
>DSTFC04002__coassemble_1706_pt1 | contig 12269 bp, 12 predicted proteins | sample DSTFC04002__metabat2_high_PE_021 | metagenome-assembled genome bin DSTFC04002
TGAGGAAAGCAGATTGCGCAAACCGGGATGTGAAGCCGTCTGCTGCGAAGGATTTCCCCGCCCAAATTCGTGAATTGAAAAACCATGCCATGTATGTTAGAATTGAAAGGAGTTTAAGGATACCGGGGGCGTATGCCCCATAAACACAGGAGGATAGAAAGATGGAACAGTATAAGCAGGAGTTTATTCAATTTATGGTAGACAGCCATGTGCTGAAATTTGGGGAGTTCACTCTGAAAAGCGGAAGAAAATCCCCGTTTTTTATGAACGCGGGAGCGTATGTGACAGGTTCCCAGTTAAAGAAACTGGGCGAGTACTATGCAAAGGCCATCCACAATACGTATGGGGACGAGTTTGACGTACTGTTCGGACCTGCGTACAAGGGGATTCCAATCAGTGTGGTTACGGCAGTCGCCTACAGTGAACTGTATGGGAAGGAAGTCCGGTACTGCTCTGACCGGAAAGAGGAAAAAGACCACGGAGCAGATAAGGGAAGCTTTCTGGGAAGCAGTCTGAAGGACGGAGATCGGGTTATCATGATTGAGGATGTGACCACCTCCGGAAAATCCATGGAAGAGACGGTTCCGAAAGTAAAAGGCGCGGCGGATGTGACTATCAAAGGACTGATGGTTTCCTTAAACCGGATGGAAGTGGGAAAGGGCGGCGAAAAGAGCGCCCTGGAAGAAATTCATGACCTTTACGGATTTGATACAGCCGCCATTGTTACCATGGAAGAAGTTGTGGAATATCTCTATAACAGACCGTACAAAGGAGAAGTCATCATTGACGATGCACTGAAAGCGGCGATTGATGCATATTATGAACAGTATGGTGTAAAATAAGGAGGGTTTCAGGTGACAGAGAAGGCATATAAGACAATGGGAACTGCCGGAGCGGCAAATCTTGCGCTGGGGATTATTCTGAATGTGACAGGCATCGTGGCAGGAGTGCTGCTGATAGTAAACGGCGCGCGTCTGCTGAAAGCAAAGCAGGGACTTACATTCTAGAAAGGAAGCGCTGGTTTGAAGGCAAAAAAAAGAAAACGGTTCCGCATACTGGGCAAAATCCTTTTTGTGCTGTACATTGCGTTTCTCCTGTATTTTCTGATTCTGGCAGACTGGTACGGGAGGAGCAGACAGATGCAGGATTACCAGTATAATCTGGTTCTGTTCCAGGAGATATAACGGTTCTGGAATTACCGGAGTCAGATTGGCTGGGTAGCCTATGCGAATCTGTTTGGGAACGTGCTGATTTTCATTCCCTTTGGATTTTTCATGCCCATGGCGAGCAGATACCGTAGCTTTTTCCTGACTACGGTGTACAGTTTCGGGCTTAGTTTCCTGGTGGAGACGTTTCAGCTTGTAAGCCGCGTGGGAAGCTTTGATGTGGACGATCTGCTTCTGAACACCATAGGCGGCATACTGGGATATATTATTTTTGGAATCTGTAATACGATAAGGAGATGGCTGGATGCGGACCAGAAGAGAAAGAGATATCGCACGTGAGACAAGAAAAAAACGAGGAAACCGGAGATACGGACAGGCAAAACTCAGACCCTCCCGAAAGGGAATTTTCTCATGTATCCTTTCGGCAGCGGTACTGGTGCTTTTGGATTCTGATTCTGGTTTCCTTTCTGCATAAAGGCCAGTCCCCTGCCATTGTGGGAAGCCTCGGACTTTTTGGAGTGATTATTGCAGGAATCGGACTGGTAACCGGGATCCGCGGATTCCGGGAACGGGATAAGAATTATCTCACTTGTAAAATCGGTATTGGAATCAGCGGATTTGTTCTGCTCTGTTTTGCGGCAACGTTTGTAAGGGGGCTAATCGGATGATGGAAAGATATGAACTGACGGTGGAGCGGATCCGCCGTATTCTGACGGAAGAAACTGCTGCGGAACCGTACCGCAGGTATTTTCGCAGTGTGGCGTCTTTTCTGCTTAAGATAGAGGAGAGAAGGCAGAAACTGGAAGGTAGAAAAGAGGAATCGCTGGAAGAACTGAAAGCGGACATGGAGGCGCTTTATCAGGATATTCTTCCAGAAAATTACGAAACCTCTTATGCGAACCCGGCTTATGCGGTAAAGACGCTGGGAGCGGAGAAGGGGGCGTTTCTGAGCGCTCTCTATACGGAACTGCGGGGAGACGCGGCCTATGTATGGGAAGGGCGGCTCTCCTATCTGACGGTGGGGAATGAACTGTTTATCGAGATTTACAATCAGTTTGAGGAACAGCAGGAACCGCCGCTGGAGAGTCTGAAAGAGATTTTTTACTGGTACGCCAGCGATTACTGCGACGTGTTTGCGGCGGACCGGATTCAGGAGCAGATTGCCCCGGACTGCCATGATTTTCTTGTAAAAATGGTGATGGAAAGCGACCTGGAAGATTTGCGGTATCTGTACCGGATGGGCGAGTACGTGGGGGAAAATGAATGGAAGACCGCACAGTACCTGAACAGTCTGCCCCAGGAGACCATCGACAAAATGGCGGATACGTATACTGAAGGAATCCGGGTGGGCTTTCTGCAGAATACCGGAAAGGAAATTTCCACAAAATCCGTAGTGAATATCCGCTATGTACTGGGATTTGAGCGGGTGGTGAAAAAGGCCATTCAGAATTTTGCAGCGATGGGACTGCGGCCGGTTATTTTCCGGGCCGCCCAGAGTGTGATTACCAGACCGAGGCTTGGAAAAAACGGGTTCTATGGAGCAGTGGTCAACAAGCAGTATGATTACGACCACAAGGACGATATCGGGCTGATTCTGGACCGGCAGTTTGTGGAACGGAAGCTGGAAGTGACCCGGACGGTGCTGGAACAGAACAAAGAACAGGCCCGGCAGTTTGCAGGCCCTGCGGTGATGGATGTATTTGGCGAGAAGCCTTTCTCGCCGGCGCCGAAAGAGGAAGCTGTAAAACTGAGCGAAAAGCAGGAGGAACTTCTGCGTTCGCTGAATTCCAGAGCCGGACAGCTGACCAATGAATATATGCCCGGGGACGAGAGAAGCTTTACCATCATCGCCTGGCCCGTGCCGGAGATTGGTGAGAATTATGAAGAAATATTCGGGGAGGTCATCCGGATTAACACCCTGGACGCGGAGCTTTATAAGCAGGTACAGCAGACGATTATCGATGCGCTGAACCAGGGAACGCATGTGCATATCCGGGGTACGGGCGGCAACCGGACGGATCTGACCGTACAGCTTTACCATCTGGCGGACCCGGAGAAGGAAACGATTTTTGAAAACTGCGTGGCGGATGTGAATATTCCGGTGGGCGAGGTCTTTACGTCGCCAGTGCTGGAGGGGACAAACGGGGTCCTTCACGTTACCAGCGTATATCTGAAAGAACTGCTGTATGAGAATCTGGAGATTCATTTCCAGGATGGCATGACCACGGAATGCGGATGTACGAATTTCGCGGATGAAGAGGAATGCAGGAAATATGTCCGGGACAATATTCTGAGCAATCATGCGTCCCTGCCGTTAGGCGAGTTTGCCATTGGAACCAACACCACGGCTTATGCTGCGGCACAGAAATACCAGATAGCGGACAAGCTTCCGATTCTGATAGCGGAGAAAATGGGCCCCCATTTTGCAGTGGGAGATACCTGCTACAGCTGGGCAGAAGAGAACAAGGTCTATAATCCCGATGGAAAGGAAATTGTGGCAAAGGACAATTCCGTGTCCATCCTTCGGAAAGAGGACCCGGGGAAGGCGTATTTCCAGTGCCATACCGACATTACCATTCCTTATGAAGAACTGGGAAGTATTACGGTAATCCGGGAGGACGGCACGGAGGTGGATATCATCCGGAACGGAAGGTTTGTACTTCCTGGAACGGAGATTCTGAACGAACCGCTTGACATCCTGTAATGGGCTTAGTAAAATGACTTATAAATGGGAGCTATTTATTAAAATACATTATAAAAAGAAAGGAAGAACATTATGGCAAAAGTAGGAATCGTAATGGGCAGCGACTCAGACATGAAAGTGATGAGCAAGGCTGCCGATATGCTGGAAAAGCTCGGAGTGGATTACGAGATGACCATTATCTCCGCACACCGGGAACCGGATGTATTCTATGAATACGCAAAGTCCGCAGAGGAGAAAGGATTGAAAGTCATTATCGCAGGAGCAGGCATGGCGGCTCACCTTCCGGGAATGTGCGCGGCCATTTTCCCCATGCCGGTTATCGGTATTCCCATGTCCAGTAAGAACCTGGACGGTGTGGACGCACTGTATTCTATCGTACAGATGCCGCCGGGAATTCCGGTTGCCACAGTAGCCATTGACGGCGGAGCCAATGCGGCGATTCTTGCGGCCCGGATTCTTGCCACCTCTGATGAGGCGCTGCTTGGACGGCTGAAAGCCTACACGGAAGAGATGAAACAGACGGTACAGGGCAAGGCAGAGAAACTGGAAAAGCTGGGATATAAAGAATACATGAAACAGATGTAATCTGGGCATATGGAGGATATGAGATGGATTATAAAAATGCAGGTGTAGATATTGAGGCGGGTTACAAATCCGTGGAACTGATGAAGAAGCACATCCAGCAGACCATGCGGGAAGAGGTGCTGGGAGGAATCGGCGGATTTTCCGGTGCTTTCTCCATGGAAAAGTTTAAGAGCATGGAAAAACCGACTCTGGTATCCGGAACAGACGGCGTGGGGACCAAACTGAAGCTGGCCTTTCTTCTGGACCGGCACGATACCATCGGGATTGACTGTGTGGCCATGTGCGTAAACGACATTGCCTGCGCGGGTGGAGAACCCCTGTTCTTTCTGGATTACATTGCCTGCGGAAAGAACGAGCCGGAAAAAATCGCCACCATTGTAAGCGGCGTGGCCGAGGGCTGTAAACAGTCCGGCTGTGCCCTGATTGGCGGAGAGACGGCGGAGATGCCGGGATTTTATCCGGTGGACGAGTACGACCTGGCCGGATTCGCAGTGGGTATCGTGGATGAGAAGGACCTGATTACCGGAAAGGACTTAAAGCCCGGGGACGTACTGGTAGGAATGGCTTCTTCCGGGGTACATAGCAACGGCTTTTCCCTGGTAAGAAAGGTGTTTACCATGAAACCGGAAGTGCTGAACGCAGAGTATGAATGCCTGGGAACGACCCTGGGAGACGCCCTGCTGGCGCCGACGAAGATTTATGTAAAAGCCCTCCGGACGGTGAAGGAGGCGGGCGTGAAAATCAAGGCCTGCAGCCACATTACCGGCGGCGGATTTTATGAGAATATTCCCCGCATGCTGAAAGAAGGAACCCATGCGGTAGTGAAAAAAGACAGTTATCCCATTCCGCCGATTTTCCGTATGCTGGCGGAAGACGGAGATGTGGCAGAGACAGCCATGTACAATACCTTTAATATGGGACTTGGCATGATTGTGGCTGTGGATGAGAAAGATGTGGACGCGACCGTGAAGGCCATGCGGGAAGCCGGCGAGGAGCCCTATGTGGTGGGATATATTGAAGCCGGAGAAAAAGGAGTTACGGTATGTTAAGAGTACTGGTACTGGTATCCGGCGGCGGAACCAATCTGCAGGCGATTATCGACGCGGTGGAATCCGGAAAGATTACCGGAGCAGAAATCGCGGCGGTCATCAGCAACAATCCGAAAGCTTATGCGCTGGAGAGGGCAAAGAATCACGGAATCCCCGCCCGGTGCATTTCCCCGAAGAGCTTTGCCAGCCGGGAAGAATTTAATCAGGTGTTCCTGGATGAGGTGAAACAGATTCAGCCGGATCTGATTGTGCTGGCCGGTTTCCTGGTGGTACTGCCCCGGGAGATGACGGAGTATTACCGGAACCGGATTATCAATGTTCATCCTTCCCTGATACCTTCGTTCTGCGGAACCGGGTTCTATGGACTGAAGGTACATGAGGCGGCGCTGGCCCGGGGAGTCAAAGTGACCGGGGCCACGGTGCATTTTGTGGATGAGGGCACGGACACCGGTCCCATTATTCTGCAGAAGGCCGTGGAGGTTCAGGACGGGGATACCCCGGAAATCCTGCAGAAAAGAGTCATGGAACAGGCAGAGTGGCAGATTTTTCCCCAGGCGATTCAGCTGATTGCCGGCGGGAAGATTGAAGTAAAAGACGGAAAAGTCACCCGGAAGGATGCGTAAGAAGGAGGTTCCTATGAAGGTATTGATTGTGGGCGGCGGCGGAAGAGAACACGCCATCGCATACAGTGTGGCAAAGAGCAGCCAGGTGGAAAAAATTTACTGTGCGCCGGGCAACGCAGGGATTGCGGAACTGGCGGAATGCGTGCCCATTGGGGCCATGGAATTTGAGAAGCTGACTGCTTTTGCGAAGGAAAAAGAGATTGACCTGGCTATCGTGGGCATGGACGACCCGCTGGTGGGCGGTCTGGTGGACGAGCTGGAGGCAGCAGGCATCCGCACGTTCGGCCCCCGGAAAAATGCGGCCATTCTGGAAGGAAGCAAGGCATTTTCCAAGGACCTGATGAAGAAATACGGAATTCCCACAGCGGCCTATGAGAATTTTGACAGCCCGGAGGCAGCCCTGGCCTATCTGGAGACGGCGAAGTTCCCCATCGTGCTGAAGGCGGACGGACTGGCCCTTGGAAAAGGGGTGCTTATCTGTAATACGCTGGAGGAGGCAAAGGAAGGCGTAAAGACCATTATGCTGGATAAGAAATTCGGCGCTTCCGGTAATACCATGGTGGTGGAAGAGTTTATGACCGGCCGGGAAGTTTCCGTGCTTTCCTTTGTGGACGGGAAAACCATTAAGACCATGACCAGCGCTCAGGACCACAAGCGTGCAAAAGACGGCGACGAAGGTCTGAACACCGGCGGTATGGGAACCTTTTCTCCCAGCCCCTTCTATACAGAGGAAATTGACAAATTCTGTCAGGAGCATATCTACCAGAAGACGGTGGACGCCATGCGGGCAGAAGGCCGGGAGTTCAAGGGCATTATTTTCTTCGGCCTGATGCTGACGGCAGACGGACCGAAGGTACTGGAGTACAACGCGCGGTTTGGCGACCCGGAGGCCCAGGTGGTGCTTCCCCGGATGAAAAACGACCTGATTGAAGTGATAGAGGCATGTATTGACGGAAAGCTGGATGAAGTGGACCTGCAGTTTGAGGATAATGCGGCGGTCTGCGTGGTGCTGGCTTCCGACGGCTATCCCCTTTCCTATGAGAAAGGACTTCCCATTACCGGACTGGAAGAGTTCAAAAAGCATGAGGGCTACTACTGCTTCCATGCCGGAACCCGGTTTGAGGGAGACCAGATTGTCACAAACGGAGGCCGGGTGCTGGGCGTTACGGCAAAAGGCGCCACACTCAAAGAGGCCCGGGCCAACGCCTACAGGGCCACGGAATGGGTGCAGTTTGCCAACAAATACATGAGACACGATATCGGAAAAGCCATTGACGAGGCATAAAGGCGAAAGAGAGACGGTATCTATGAAATCCTTTCCCATTTAAATCATAAGCAGAAAACGAGGTAACCAGAGGACCTTAGACGCACATGGGCATACGATGTGCGTCTTTCTGCTGTGAGAAAATGGGAGAGGTTTTTTATGCAAAAAAACAGAAAAAATTTATGTCTGCTGTACGCCGTGTCCTTTCTTCAGGGAATGGTGTTTTATGCGCCGGTGGCCATGCTCTACCGGCAGGCGGCTCATATGACGGTGACGCAGACTGCGGTGACGGAGAGTGTCTGTCTGGCCGTGTCGGTTTTCCTGGAGGTTCCCTGGGGAATTCTGGCGGATGTCATAGGATACCGCAGAACGCTTCAGATTTGTGCAGTTGTCAGTTTCCTGTCCAAAATTGTGTTCTGGAAGGCGGAAGGATTTGCCGGGTTTCTGACAGAACGGATTCTGCTGGGGATTGTGACGGCAGGGCTTCTGACCGCTTCGGCAGTCTGCACGGTGCTGACAGGAGGATTTTCTGCAGGGCTCACCAGGAGACTGGGGGCAAAGCGGGTAACTCTGCTGTGCTTTCTTCTGGCAGCGGCAGGCTGCGGCGTCCTGGCCGGGACGGAAAACTTTCTGCTGTCTGTGGGGGCTGTACTTCTGGTGCAGGTGTGTTTCCGTATGTTCTGGCCCCTTCAGATGAGTATACAGAATAAAAGGGCGGCTCCGGGAAACCGGGCAACGGCCCTGAGCATGAACAGCCTTCTGATGAACCTGACTGCCTGCAGCGTGAACCCGGTCTTTGGAAAACTGGCCGACGCCGGGCTGCCGCTGGTGATGACGGCGGGCTTTCTCTGCTGTCTGGCAGGGGCGGTTCTTCTGCCTTTTTTCGGAGATAAAAAAGAAAAACGTGCAGGGAAAGAAGAATCTGTGGTAAGATAGAAAATAACACTGTTTTTTTTGAAGAAAGGGGATTTTACTATGGCAGAAATCCGGCCATTTCAGGCGCTTCGGCCCGCTCCGGCTTTTGCAGAGCAGATAGCTTCACTTCCTTATGATGTGTACACGAAAAAGGAAGCCAGAGCCATCGTAGAGAAAAATCCGGAGTCTTTCCTGGGGATAGACCGCCCGGAGACGCAGTTTCCGGAGGGGACAGATATGTATGACCAGAAAGTTTACGACAAGGCCAGGGATATGCTGAAAGAAATGGAAGAAACGGGGAAGATGGTGCAGGATTCCAGTCCCTGCTTTTACCTTTATGCACTGACCCGGGAGGGCAGAACCCAGACGGGACTGGTCTGCTGTGCCTCTGTGGAGGACTATCTTTCCCAGGTGATAAAAAAGCATGAGAATACCAGGGAGGAAAAAGAGCAGGACCGGATTCGCCATGTGGATACCTGCAGTGCCCACACGGGACCGATTTTTTTGGCGTACCGTTCCCGGGAAGAGATACAGAAGATGACCGGGGCCGTAACGCAGGAAAAGCCGCTTTATGATTTTGTGAAGGACGACGGGGTGCGCCACCAGGTATGGAAGGTGGACGACCGAGAGTGGATAAGCAGGATGCATGAGCTTTTTGCGGAAGTGGAGAGCCTTTATATCGCAGACGGACATCACCGGGCGGCGTCCGCCGTGAAAGCGGGTCTGAAACGGCGGCAGGAGCATCCGGGCTTTGACGGAACGGAAGAGTTCAACTATTTCCTGGCCGTTCTCTTTCCGGAGGAAGAACTGCACATCCTGGACTACAACCGGATTGTACACCGGGCCGGTTCTGGGACCACAGAGATTCTGGAAAAGATTTCCGCGAAATTTACGGTAGAAAAGCGGCCAGAGGAACTGTTTTCCCCGGAGAAAAAGGGAGAAATGGGAATGTACCTGGAAGGAAGCTGGTACCGGCTGCGGGCGAAAGCGGATATCTGTACGGACGACCCGGTGGAAGGGCTGGATGTATCCGTCCTGGAGCGGGAGATTCTGGAGCCGGTGTTCGGCATTTCCGATTCCCGCACCGATGAGAGAATGGAATTTGTAGGAGGAATCCGGGGAATCCGGGCGCTGAAGGACACGGTGGACCGGGAAGGAAATGCAGTGGCGTTTTCCATGTATCCTACTTCCATGCAGGAGCTTTTGCGGGTGGCGGACTGCGGAAGACTGATGCCGCCCAAATCCACCTGGTTTGAACCGAAGCTTTTAAGCGGACTGTTTATTCATAAATTTTAGAGGGAAGGTGCGGTTTTATGGCAGTGATACTGGGAATTGACCTGGGAACATCCAGTCTGAAGGCGATGCTTCTGGATGAGGAAACGGGGGTTCTGGACGTCCGGGTAAAGGAGTACGGCGTGGACATTCCCCATCCCGGGTATGCCCAGCAGAACCCGCGTGTATGGTGGGAGGCATTAAAGGAAGTGCTGGGAAAGCTGAGGGAAGAATGGCCCGAAGCGTTTTCCCGGGTGGCCGCCGTAGGATATTCCGGGCAGATGCACGGACTGGTGCTGGCCGGGGAGGACGGCAGTCCCTTGTGTCCTGCCATTATCTGGATGGACCAGAGAAGCGGCGCCTGCCTGCAGGAGATAGAAAACCGGATGAGCAGGGAGGAAATGGGCCGGCAGCTCTGCAACCGGGTCAGCAGCGGGTTTGCCTTTCCCTCTCTTTTGTTGGTGAAGGAAGAGAAGCCGGAATGGTTTGTCCGGGCAGAGACGGTATTCTGCCCAAAGGATTATCTGCGTTTTCTGATGACGGGAGAGCGGGGAGCCGAGGTAGTGGATGCTTCCTCCACGGGCATGTTTGACACGGCCCGCCGGGACTGGGCCTGGGAACTGCTGGATGACTGGGGACTGCCCGAGCGGCTGTTTCCGGAAGTGAAAGAATCCTGCCAGGTGGCGGGGACCATCAGTTCCTGGTGCGCCGGGGAAACCGGCCTGCGGGAAGGGATTCCGGTGATTTACGGAAGCGGCGACCAGCCTGCCCAGAGTATCGGAAACGGAGTGATTCAGGAGGGAAGACTGATTGCTAATATCGGGACGGGCGGGCAGATATCTGCTTTTTCCCGGAAGCCGGTATATGATGCGAAGCTTCGGACCAATACCTTCTGCCATGCAGTGGAAGGAGCCTGGACCATATTCGGGGCCACGCTGAGTGCCGGTATGTCCCTGGGATGGCTGAAAAACCGGCTGTTCCGGGAGGAAAGTTATGAAACGGTAAACCGGGAGGCCAAAGCGGCAGGGCCGGGAGCGGGCGGACTTCTGTATCTGCCCTACCTTTCCGGAGAGCGGACGCCGCACATGAATCCCCGGGCCAGAGGCATGTTTTTCGGCCTGACCCTTGGCCAGGAGCGTGGTGAGTTTTTCCGGGCGGTGATGGAAGGAGTTACCTACAGTCTGCGGGACTGTCTGGAAGTATTGAAGGAAAACGGAGTGGATGGAGAAGAAATCCTTGCTTCAGGCGGAGGCGCTTCTTCCCGGCTCTGGCTTCAGATTCAGGCGGATATCCTGGAAAAACCGGTCCGGGCATGCCGGGTGAAGGAGCAGGCCTGCCTGGGAAGCTGTATTCTGGCAGGATACGGAACCGGGATACTGCCTTCCCTGGAAGAAGGGTGCAGGAGATTTTCCGTCCTGGACGAGGAAGTATTTTTCCCGGAGGAAAAGAACCGGGAGATTTATGGAGAAGGATACCGGAAGTACAGGGAGCTGTACCAGAGAACAGAAGAGCTGATGGAGTGAGAAGGGGCAGAATAATCTTATCTAAAAGTTGCGACGTTTGCGTTGCAACTTTATTGTGATATTTTGCGGCGATATGGATAATTTGAAAAAAATCTGGTATACTATACAGTAAAGTAGAGACGAAAACGTCGTAAGTATGAGGTGACAGTAATGGTTAAACGAGATTCTTATTTGAACCGCATTATTCATAACATGTGGAATGGTGAAGTTAAAGTAATTACTGGCATTCGCCGATGTGGGAAGTCGGTACTGCTGTTTGAGCTGTTTTATGAGTATCTTCTCTCACGGGGAGTCCAGGATGACCATATCATAAAAATCGAACTGGACCAGAGACGTTACTATAAATTCAGAAATCCGATTACACTTTGCGAATATGTGGAGACTCTTGTTGCGGAAAAGAAGAGTGAAAAGTTTTATCTTTTCATCGACGAGGTTCAGCTCACTACAAAGGTAATTGATAAAGAAAACGCAGGGATTGAAGTTTCCATTTATGATATGCTGAATGAACTGAAAGCATATAAGAATCTGGATGTATACGTGACCGGAAGTAACTCGAAAGGATTGTCAAAAGATATTGCGACAGAGTTTCGGGGGCGTGCCACCCAAATCCATGTATTCCCGTTGTCTTTTGAGGAATTTTATTCCTATGCGGGAGGTGACGAGAGGAGTGCGCTGGACACCTATATGCTTTATGGAGGTATGCCGCGTCTGCTGGCGTTAACAGAGGAAAAAGATAAGAAAGATTATTTATCCTCTCTGTACAGCGAATTGTATATAAAAGATATTGTGGAACGAAATGGTATTGAACGTGAGGATATCCTGAATGATATTCTGGATTTTCTGGCCTCACAGATTAGTTCTTTGACAAATCCCACGAATATTGCGAATGCGCTGACAGGCACGAAGCATGAAAAGGTCAATTCTGCACTGGTTTCAAACTATATGCAGTATATTATCGATTCGTTTCTGGTTTCTATGGCGAAGCGTTACGATGTAAAAGGCAGGACCTATTTCAAGTATCCCAATAAATACTACTACACAGATATCGGACTTCGTAATGCGAGGCTCAATTATCGCCAGTACGACCCTGGTCATATGATGGAAAATATCATCTACAATGAACTTTTGTATAGGGGATATTCTGTGGATGTGGGGGTTGTGACTGACC
>DSTFC04002__coassemble_1723_pt1 | contig 12090 bp, 13 predicted proteins | sample DSTFC04002__metabat2_high_PE_021 | metagenome-assembled genome bin DSTFC04002
TCTCTGGTTTTTAGGCGTAATTCTATACTGTTCATCCCCGAAGACTATTTCGTTCATTTCCGGAAAATCAAGAAGGCCGGCAACGGTCATATTCAGTCCTGTATGGTCGTATGGCTACGCCAGATAAAGTACAGAGCCTATTGACTGTTGTGCCCGGATTTGGCGCAGCAGGGTTCGCACAATCGGTCTATTAACATAAATGTACCTCCATGTTATGATAGTCCTGCCATCGGACAATACGAAGGGAGGTGCAATCTTGAAGAACACCCTTGAGGAGCAGGTGCGTCAATTTTGTGATGCCTGGCAGGAACTGAACATGATTTATGAAGATTACGCCAGAAGCATTGATGTGCCGTATACAACTCTGTATATTCTCAGCCTGATTACCAGAATTGATGGCTGTACACAAAAAACAATCTGTGAAAAAACTTTTCTTCCCAGACAAACTGTGAATACCATCATCACTGGATTTTATAAAAAGAACTGGATTATTCTTCGGGAACTCCCTGAAGACCGGAGGACTAAGACCATTCATCTTACAGAAACAGGGAAAGAGTACGCGGGAAAAATCATTCCTCAGATATGGAAAGCCGAGCTGGAAGCAATGGAAAAACTGACAGAGGAACAGCGCGCAGCTTTACTGGAAGGAATCCGCATTTACAGGGATGCCTTTCGTACAGCCATACTGCCTGGTGGGGAGATATAACTGCCCTCTAATCAGGCAGTATATTTTTATTTAAATAGTCCGATTACAGTACAATATTGAAACAGTAATATAAAATTATCGTACAAATCAGGCCATCCGGTGCACGGCGAAACTGTTGACCGCTGTGCAATGGCCAAATATATCGCAGGCAATGAAAACCTGGCTGACAATGTAAGTGTCGGAATCACAAATTAAAAAAGAGTATGACTGGAGGTTTGATTAAAATGGGAAAAAGAATACTGGTACTTGCGGGAAGCCCCCGCAGACATGGAAACACAGACTGCCTGGCCGATGAATTTATCCGCGGCGCGCAGGAGGCGGGACACGAGACAGAAAAAATTTATCTGAAAGACAGGAAAATAAACGGATGTCTTGGCTGCGGCGCCTGCCAGAGAAATGGGGGCTCCTGTGTGCAGAAAGACGATATGCAGGAGATCTGTGAAAAGTGGCTGGCGTCCGATGTGGTTGTACTGGCTTCTCCGGTTTATTTTTACACCTGGAGCGCTCAGATGAAAGCCGTTCTTGACCGCACCTTTGCGATTGAAAAAGATGTAAAGGATACACAATTTTATCTTCTTTCTGCCGGAGCGGCCCCGACGGAAGATTATATGAAACTGATGACAGAGAGTTTCCGAAGCTATATCGGCTGTTTCCGGGCAGGCGGCAATACGGAAGGCGGATATGTGTTTGGTCTGGGCACTAACGCTCCGGGGGATGTGGACGGCTCCGACGCGGCAGAAAAGGCCTACCTGCTGGGTCTGAAACTAGTATAACAAGGGTATTCCTATAGGAAGGAGGAAGGTTTTATGATTTACAAGCCATTTAAAGACATATCACTCTCCCGCCTCGGCATGGGCAACATGAGGTTGCCGGAGGCGGAGGGGACATCCGGGTTCAACGCCAAAATCGACTGGGTAAGGTCCCAGGAGATTATCGATTACGCCATGAGCCACGGCATCAACTATTATGACACCGCTTACATCTACAATGATGGGGATTCCGAGCGTTTTCTCGGCAGTGCGCTCCAGAAATACCCCCGCGACAGCTATTATCTCGCCACAAAATTCTTCATCCAGGCCACCCCCAGGCCGGAGCCGGTCTTTGAGGAACAGCTAAAGCGGCTGAAAACCAGTCACATCGACTTTTATCTGCTCCACAGCCTGAGCGAAGAAAATATTGAGGATTATCTGAACAGCGGAAGTATCGAATATTTCATGGAACAGCAGAAAAAGGGACGTATCCGCTATCTGGGTTTTTCCAGTCATGCGGGCGTTGAAACTCTCAAACGATTTGCGAATCACCATTCCTGGGATTTTGCCCAGCTTCAGATTAACTATTTTGACTGGAATTATGGCACAGCCAAAGAAGAGTATCAGGTACTGGAAGAACACAATATCCCGATTATGGTTATGGAGCCGGTTCGTGGTGGCAGACTGGCTAATCTGACACCTGAAGCAAACGCACTCCTGAAAGCAGCCCATCCTGACTGGAGTATCGCATCCTGGGCTCTGCGCTTTGTAAAAACACTGCCTCAGGTTCAGGTGATTTTGAGCGGCATGAGTTCCCTGAATCAGATTAAGGACAATATCACAACCTTCAGCGAAAATCAGGCGCTGAGCGAGGACGATATGGAGCTTCTTATGAGCGCCTGCAGTCAGTTCCGCTCGCAGATACAGATTCCCTGTACTGCCTGCCGGTACTGCTGCTCCGGCTGCCCCATGGGGATTAACATTCCCGAATATCTGAAAATCTACAACAATCATAAAGTGAGTGGTGAATGGGCCCTGGCAGGACTGTCTCAGGTACAGTCCAAAGGAACTCCCGCTGCCTGTATCCGCTGCGGGGCCTGTGCCTCCCACTGTCCGCAGAGCATTAAAATCCCGGAGCTTATGACAGAACTGGCAGAATTGTCCAGGACAGTAAAGTAAATCAGACAGCGGCTCTTCCGGCCGCTGCAGGCAGAAAAAATCAGCATGGAATCATTCCCATGCTGATTTTTTCTGTCGTGAATGGACCTGGCGGGAATCGAACCCGCGTCCGAAAGCTCTTCCATTGTGGCATCTCCCATCACAGTCATTACTTTTTCATTCCCTCCATCCGCCGCCTAATGACAGGCTGCAAACTTCAGTAGCTTCATAAATTCTTCCATTCCCGCAAAGCTTAGGGAGTGAAGTGCCTCATCTAATCGAAGCCGGTATCCTGGGCGATGAGAGACTCAGGGCCGACTGCTGCAACTAGGCAGCTAACGCTACTCTATCGTCTGCGTTTATATTTAAGTGGAGCTTTTAACGTAGTTCCCCGCTACGGATGGCTTCCCCAACTTCTAAACCCCCGTCGAAACCAGTACAAGCCCTTATGCATGCACCTCTGCTTTTCGCAGAATTAAGGTTTGCAGACGTTTTTTCTTCTTTCCTATTATAGGGCGGGACCGCCTTTTCTGTCAAGGCGGCTCCGCCGAAAATTTCCCCTTTCCGGACTTCTCTTTGCTGCCCGGCCCGTGGTCCTATGCGGCTTTATGGGGTTTGGACTTATTGGGAATCAGGATTCCGCTTCTTAACAGAACCGGACGCAGCGCATTGTAAATGATTCCCACCAGTACTACAGACACCACGGCATTGACAAATGTGGCCGCTGTGCTCCATTTTGCCAGGATTCCGGCCAGTTCCTGGGGCTGACCCAGAATGAACTGATTGTAAAAATACCCCGCCACCGGGTCGGCCACCACATTGAAGCCCAGCCCGCATACAGAGGCAATCAGGCTCCATTTGGCAATGTATTTTTTATCTCCGCTTTCATCAATCTTTGCGATGTGATGCGCTACCAGGCCGGTAATCAGTCCGATACACAGTTTCAGCACAAAGGTTTTCGGGGCTCCGGTAATGTAGACCGGGTCCATGATATCCGCGATGGACATTCCCACGGCTCCTGCCAGTCCGCCGTACCAGCCGCCCAGAAGCAGGGCCCCCAGTACGCAGAAGGCGTTTCCGATATGAAGAGACGTGGCGTCTCCTCCGGGCAGTGGAATCTTTATCTGCAAAAAGGTAAAAGATACGTAACACAGTGTCGCCAGAAGCGCGGTCTGTGCCAGTTTAATTACAGTTGTATTTTTCTGGTTCATCGTTCATTCCTTCTTTCTGTCTCCGATACTGACCTAATAGTACCACTGAACTGACCATATAAAAATACACAGTTTTAAATAATTTTACCAGTACAGTTTGGGCTGATTCCGGATTTTCTATCCGAAATTCCGCACCTTGAATTCCCGCTCTGCTTCCCGTTTCTGGTCTTTCTTTGCGATATCCTGCCGCTTGTCGTAGAGCTTCTTTCCTTTTGCCAGACCGATTTCCACCTTCACCAGGCTTTTGCTGAAATACACCTTCAGGGGGACAATGGCCATTCCTTTTTCTTTTGTTTTTCCTATAAGCTTGTTGATTTCCGCCCGGTGAAGAAGCAGCTTTCTTACCCGGAGCGGGTCTTTGTTAAAAATATTGCCCTTTTCATAGGGACTGATGTGCATACCGTAGATGAACACTTCTCCGTTTTCAATCCGGATGAAAGACTCCTTAATGCTGCATTTTCCCATGCGGAGGGACTTGACTTCCGTTCCGTGAAGGGATATTCCGGCTTCGTAAGTCTCCAGAATGAAATAATCATGGTATGCTTTTTTATTATTTGCTATCAGCTTTCCGTCTGTTTTTGACTTTGCCATGGCGTTTACTCCTCAAATTCAAAATCAATGGTACGTGCCAGTGTGTCGCATCCTTTCATGCGGACTTTTACCTTCTGGCCCAGCACATAGGTTTTCCCGGTATGCTGCCCTTTCATCCAGTAATGCTCTTCTTCATATTCATAATGGTCGTCCTGCATGGCGGACACATGAACCAGTCCTTCCACCGTGTTCATCAGTTCTACATAGACGCCCCAGCGGGTGATGCTGGATATAATCCCCTCGAACACTTCTCCCTGGAACCGGCTCATGTACTGAATCTTTTTCAGTTTGACGGTCTCCCGCTCTGCCTCATCGGCCCGCCGCTCCAGTGTGCTGGCCTGCATGGCCACGCCGGGAAGGATTTTTTCATAATGTTCCCTTCTCTGCTGATTCATCCTGCCCCGCAGGCTCTCTTTGATAATCCGGTGAATCTGCAAATCGGGATACCGCCGGATGGGCGAGGTAAAATGGGTGTAGCAGGAGGCGGCCAGTCCGAAATGTCCGGTGTTCTCCGGCGTGTACTTTGCCTGCTTCATGGAGCGCAGGGTAAGCCGGCATATCATGGCCTCTTCCGGCGTTCCTTCCAGCTGATTCAGCAGTTTCTGAATCTCTTTTGGCCGGATTTCCTGCCGGGGCACCCGCAGGGTATATCCGAAGTTCTGAATGAAGGTCCGGAGTTTTTTCATCTTGTCTTCATCCGGCGCCTCATGTACCCGGTAAAGAAACGGGAGTTCCTGCCAGAAGCAGTTCTCTGCCACTGTCTCATTGGCCAGCAGCATAAAATCTTCAATAATCTTTGTAGCCGTATTTCTCTCATAAGGACGGATATCCAGCGGTACGCCGTTTGTGTCCAGTATCAGTTTTGCCTCGGGGAAATCAAAATCAATGGCTCCCCGTTTATAGCGTTTTTCCCGCAAAATCCGGGACAGTTCTTCCATCCTCTGAAAAAGGGGCACCAGTTCCTGGTATCTGGAGCAGGTTTCTTCGTCCTGGTCTTCCAGAATTTTTTTCACATCGGTGTAGCACATCCGCTCGTCCACCCGGATAACCGTCTCGGCAATAACGTGGTCCACCACATTTCCCTTTTTGTCCACAGTCATAATGCAGCTTAAGGCCAGCCGGTCTTCTCCGGCGTTCAGGGAACAGATTCCGTTGGAAAGGGTGTGAGGCAGCATGGGGATGACCCGGTCTGCCAGATAGACGCTGGTTCCCCGCTTCAGGGCCTCCCGGTCCAGGGCGCTGTTTTCCTGGACGTAATTGGTTACATCGGCAATGTGAACGCCCAGTACATACCGGTCCCCTTCTTTTGTCAGGGTGACCGCATCGTCCAGGTCCCGGGCGTCCTCCCCGTCAATGGTAACGGTCTGCCAGTCCCGCAGGTCCATCCGGCCTGCCCGGTCCGCCTCGCTGACCGGTTTTGCCACTCGCCCGGCCTGGTTCAGTACTTTTTCCGGGAACTCCACCGGCAAATCAAATCCTTTTACAATGGAAAGGATGTCCACTCCCGGGTCATGGACATGGCCCAGAATCTCCGTCACCCGGCCTTCCGGTTTTTTATTTTTCCCGCCGTAGGACGTCAGTTCCACAACCACCTTGTGCCCGGAAACGGCCCCTTTGGACTTCCCCTCCGGTATAAATACGTCCTGGCTGAATTTCCGGTCGTCGGGGAGCACAAAGCCGTAGTTTTTGCCGGCCTGATAGCGGCCCACCAGCCTGACGGTTCCCCGTTTTAAAATCCGGACAATCTTTCCTTCTCTGCGCCGGCCTTCTTCTTTCGGTTCTTTTGTCAGAAGCACCTCCACTTCATCCCCCTGGAAGGCGCCTCCGGTCTCCTCCTCCGGAATAAAAATATCCTCTGTCTCCTGCTCTGTGATAACAAATCCGTACCCTCTGGCGTGGGCCTGGAATATCCCCTGGATAAATCGGCCTTCTCCTTTTACATAACTGCCCTTCCGGGTCATGTGGATTTTTCCTTCTTTTTCCAGAGCGTTCAGTATTTCTTCCAGTTCCTGCCGGCTCTCCTTCGGCACCTGCAGGAGCATGGCCATCTCTTTTTTCTTCATGGGCACATAGCAGTCATCGCAGATAAAATCATATATCAGTTTTTTCCGTCTTTCGTCCATCTCCTGCCTCCTGTAACTTATCGCAAAAAAGAACACTCTATATTCCCTATAGAGTGTTCCTCATTTCATCCATATCATCCGCCTATGCGAATACGCTCAGGTTTAATACAGCGGCCAGCACGATAAAAAGAATCGCCAGAAACTTGGTGGACTTTACAAGTGTTCCTTCCATGGAACGGCCTTTGTTCTGTCCCCAGTAAGTATCTGCGGCTCCGGCAATGGTTCCGAGGCCTGCTGCCTTTCCTTCCTGAAGTAATACGATAATCGTTAATGCGATACAATCTATTGCGAAAATAATCATAATTACGGTTTTCAAAATTTCCATTCTTTCACACCTCCCGGGAAATAAGCCAATGATATTCTATCATAAGAGCGCTGGTTATTCAAGATTTTTTTCCAAAAGTTGCCCGCATTCCGCTTCATAATTTCTTAATAACTCCTCTGTAATCTTCAGAAATTCTTTCATCCGCCTTTACGGAATCTTAGATTTTCTCCTTTACAATGAAATCAATGATACAAGCGGACAAAAGTCGTGCGGACTGCGCCTGCGCAGGCAAGTATGACTTTTGGACGCGCAAAACACCGAAAAGTAGCCATTTTTCAAAGACCGTGTATCAAAGGATAAATATTTTAAAGAATGAGACGAGGAGGCGGCATTCATGAAAAAACAGCTGATTCTTATTTCCAGTTCCATACAGAGGCAGTTTCCTTCCCGCATTGCCCGGGCGGAACAGGCCAGCTACCGTTTTGACTCCCTGGTACTCCAGTTTTTTGCTTATGCTTTCACAGGCTGGTTCTGGGAAGTGCTTCTGCACGCATACATGGACCACGCATTTGTAAACCGGGGTGTACTGACCGGCCCCTGGCTTCCCATCTATGGGGTGGGCGGCATTCTGATTCTGGTACTGCTGCGCCGGTTCCGGTCCCGTCCCCTGAAACTGTTTGGCATTTCCATGGTACTGGCCGGACTGATTGAATACATGACCGCCACTGCCCTGGACATGCTGTTTCACCAGAAATGGTGGGACTACAGCGGTATGCTGTTCCAGCTTCACGGGAAAGTCTGCCTGGCAGGGCTTCTTCTGTTTGCCTTCGGCGGCTGTTTTGTCTGCTATGTGGCGGCGCCGTTTCTGGACAGGCAGATTCAGAGAATCGCCCTTTCCCACCGGAGATTTCTGGTAATTTTACTGCTTTCTGTCTTTGCACTGGATACAGTTTTCTCCCTGATTCATCCGAATACGGGCGCCGGTATCACTTATCCCCATCTGCTTCCCTGATTTCCCTTTTAGAATTTCACCGGATATGTTATAATGTCGTGAGACATTATAACAGCGCCGCCCCGGGCCGACCAGAGGGAGGCGTTACCCTGCCGGGGCGTGCGCATCCCCCGGAGGGATGACATATGCGGAGCATATGTTATAGTAAAAAGGGTTCCGCCCGGCGGAGCCCTGCGTAAAAGCGCGATTTTTTACAAAGTATCTTCCGCCGTATTCCGGCGGAATCTTGCTGGAGGAATGTTATGAAGTTTTTAAGTATTTTTGATGTCATCGGCCCCAACATGATTGGGCCGTCCAGCTCCCACACAGCGGGAGCCGTGTCCATGGCACTGCTGGCCAGGAAGATGTGTCCGTCTCCCGTGCGCCGTGTCACGTTTACCCTTTACGGTTCCTTTGCGAAAACCTATCACGGACACGGCACGGACCGGGCCCTGCTTGGCGGAATCCTGGGATTTTCCACGGATGACCCGAGAATCCGGGACGCATTTTCCATCGCAAAAGAGCGGGGGGTAGAATACGAATACATCATTGACGAAAAGACGGAAACAGCCCATCCCAACACGGCGGACATCCAGATAACCTGCGAGGGCGGGTATGAGCTGACGGTCCGGGGGGAATCGATTGGCGGAGGCAAGATTAAAATCGTCCGTATCAATCAGATTGACGTGGAATTTACCGGGGAATACAGCACCCTGATTGTGCGTCAGACAGACCATCCGGGAATTGTGGCCCATATTACACAGTGTCTCAGCAATGAGCGGGTCAACATTGCTTTCATGCGGCTTTTCCGGGAGGACAAAGGAGCCATGGCCTATACCGTGGTGGAATCCGATGAACCGATTCCCGAAAGAATTTTAGATGAAATCAGAGAGAATAAGCATGTCAAAGAGCTTATGCTGATTCAGGCCCAGGAGGTGTAACATGGATTTTAAATCAGGAAAAGAACTGCTGGAACTCTGTGCCCGGGAGCAGCTTCCCGTCTCTGCTGTAATGAAACAGCGGGAAATTACCTGCGGCAGCCTTTCCGGCGAAGAGATAGACAAAAAACTGGACACCGTGCTTTCTATTATGCGGGAGGCCGTTCATGAGCCTCTGAGGAATCCTAAAAAGTCCATCGGCGGGCTGATTGGCGGAGAGGCGAGGAAAGTGGCGGATTTTGAAAAGACTTCCCGGAGTATCTGCGGCCCCCTGGTAGGCAGGGCCATTGCCTACAGTATGGCTGTCCTGGAAGTAAACTCTTCCATGGGACTGATTGTGGCCGCCCCCACCGCTGGTTCTTCCGGTGTGCTGCCTGGCGTCCTGCTGGCTCTCCAGGAAGAACGGGAACTGGCAAACGAGGATATGTTCAAGGGGCTTCTCCACGCTTCTGCCATCGGTTACCTTCTGATGCGCAATGCCTCTGTGTCCGGTGCGGAAGCCGGATGTCAGGCCGAGGTAGGCGCCGCCTCTGCCATGGCGGCGGGCGCTGTTGTAGAAATCATGGGTGGCACACCGGAGATGTCTCTCCAGGCCGCTTCCCTTGCCATCTCCAATCTCCTTGGCATGGTCTGCGACCCCATCGCCGGACTGGTGGAATCACCCTGCCAGAGCAGAAACTCTGTCGGAGCGGCCAACGCCCTCATCTGCGCGGAAATGGCCTTAAGCGGCGTTACACATCCCATTCCTTTCGACGAAATGGCCGAGGCCATGTACCGGGTAGGTCTCAGCCTTCCCTTCGAACTGCGGGAGACCGCCATGGGCGGCTGTGCCGGAACGCCTACCGGCTGTGCCCTGGGCTGCAAAATCTGCGGATAACTTCAAGGGGTCAACGGGGACGGGGACGGGTACAGGCTGGCCTGTACCCGTCCCCGACTACAATTCTCGAACAATTCAGTCAAAATCCTGGCACATCTGGTAATAATCCAGATGTTTGTAGCCCAGTCTTTCATAAAGGGCAATAGCCCGGATGTTTTCTCTGGTCACTTCCATCCGGATTCGTTTCACATCCGGGTATTCTTTCTCCATCCACGCAAACACCTGGGTACCGTAACCTTTTCCTCTGGCGTTTTCGTTAAATACCATCTCGTCAAACCATATCTGCTGTCCTCCGGCCTCGTTGTTCCAGGAAACCACAAAATGGGCATATCCTACGGTTCTGGGGGCCTCGTCTCCTTCCTGCTCTTCCAGCATCATCAGCCGGACAGCGGGATTAGGGCCTGCGGCCTCGGTAATAGTCCTGTGAAAATGTTCCTCCGGCACTTCATGCAGGCAGGCCGGGCTTTTGTAAAACTCTTTCATCATGGCAACCGCCTGTTCTCTGTCTGCTTCTGTCACGTCGCGAATAATCAGCATGTTATTACTCCTCTCTTTTCTATGGGCGATATGGCGATACCAGTCCGCTTCCGTCCAGCCGGATAACCCGGTCAATCCGGTTAAATGAAGACATCCGGTAGGAATAGGCGGCGGACTCAAACAGGGCGTAGATATAATCTCCGTCCTGATAAATCTGTTCCAGTCTTTCCGGGAAACGCATGGCCTTATAGGCTTCTGACCCCTGAAGGATTCCGTAACGGGAGTAGTTAAACACCTGTACCTCCGAGGGGAGGAAGCTGTAAGACCGGGTCAGCAGGATTTTGTTGTCAAAAAAGGCCATTCCCTGCACCCGCCCGGAAATCACCTGCATACTGACGGCGCAGGCCACCGGGTCAATCACCCCTACGGTCCGCTTCAGGTTCATGTCCGTTTTCTCGTACAGCGTCCCATCCGCATTGATAAGATATTTTTCAATAATACTGGCTTCGTCCTGGGTAAAAAATCCCACAAACAGAGCGCCGTCATGATAGGTCATAAAGGAGCTCCGCTTAATCCGGTACAGATTGTAGGACATGTCGTATTCCAGGGGCTCATACCCGTCCTCAAACTGATACTCTTCCAGATGTTCCAGGGATATGGCATTGGCCTGGGCCCAGGTGGAGCCCTGCCCGCTGACCCAGAGATTGTGATTCATGGTATCGTAGGCCATGCCTCCCACGTGGGCCCGGGTATTCAGAACGATTTCTTTTATAAATTCATGGGTTTCCTTGTCCAGTACATATATCACGGAATTGTGTTCCTTGGTCCGGCAGTAGGCGCTGATAAGAAGGTAATCTTCGGTTACCGCCAGTCCCTGGGGCGTCATGGAAGTACACATGTCCGGCGTACCGGTGGTCCGTATTTTCAGAGTCCTGGTGGCTTCCAGACCGGGAATCACATAGGAAGTTTCTGCGGCAGTGCCGTCCGCAAGATAGGACGCCATTACCTTGTTCCGGCTTACTGTCTTCTCATGCTCCTCCTCTGTATAGAGGGGTTCTGTGCTGGTGGTGGTCCGCTCCGTTTCCACCTCATGGGAGGCGCGGTATTCAAACGCATAATACCAGTATCCGCCCCCTGCCAGTCCCAGAATCAGAAGGACGCAGAGAATCCGCCGGAATATTTTCCAGAACTTTCCCTTTTTTTTCGGTTTTTTACTCATCTTCTTTCACTTCATCTCTATAGACTTTCTGCATGGAAAATCCTCTGCCCCGTACTTCGTTTACATGGCTTACCACCATAAATGCATTCGGGTCAGTATCCTGCACAATTTTATTCAGATGTACCAGCTCGCGGCTGGAAATCACCGTCAGAATCATGGGCTGTTCCTTTCTCAGATAGCCCGTCTGCGTGTGAATCAGTGTAGAACCTCTGTCCAGTTTCTCCTGTATCAGATGATTTAATTCTTCGTATTTCTGGCTGACTATTTTTACCTGAATCCGGGTGGAGCCCATCAGCAGCACCTTGTCCAGCATCACCGTATAGATGATAACAAGCAGAATTCCGTAAACAATCTGCTCAGTATCGGAAAACAGCATCTGGAAAATCAGAATAATAAAGTCAAATACGTACAGCATAACGGAAACCGACAGACCGAATTTTTTGTTCAGCACCAGCGGCGGGATATCCATGCCTCCGGTGGATGCTCCGGCCCGGATAACAATTCCGATGCCCAGACCTATCATCAGTCCGCCGCATACCACGGACAGCATCCGGTCATCCGTCACCCTGGAAAGCTGGGGAATGTTTTCAAACACACCCAGAATCAGCGGGTAGTAAAACGTACTGACCAGTGTAGTCAGTGCGAATTTTATTCCCAGAATTACCGCGCCCAAAATAAACATGGCCGCATTAAATATCAGAACAAACCAGGAAATGGGTATCCCAAAATAGTGCTCCATGGAAATACCAAGTCCCGTGGTTCCACCGGTTATCAGTCCATTTGGC